>Ga0116164_10002871_pt1 | contig 12089 bp, 8 predicted proteins | sample AD_UKC109_MetaG_FD_89888 | JGI IMG/M metagenome (GOLD analysis project Ga0116164, IMG submission 89888) | Active sludge microbial communities of municipal wastewater-treating anaerobic digesters from Hong Kong - AD_UKC109_MetaG | ecosystem: Engineered > Bioreactor > Anaerobic > Digestate... | reverse complement strand
ATCAATTATCTGTGATCTTTTACCAACGGCCTCGGCCAAAACCACGTCCACGGCCTCTTCCCGGTCCAACCCCAAAGCCACGTCCAAAGCCTCTACCGAAGCCTCTGCCATAGCCGATACCCTGAGCATCGAATGTTTGATTTTCAGGTGCGTTCTGTTGTGTGTTGTCTATATTGGCGTTTTGCGCATTAACGTTTACTCCGGCACATCTTCCAAGGCCTCTACCGGTCATGGGTCCTTCACCATTGGGTCCTCTTCTGTCAAATCCCGGCATGGTTAACACCTCCTCATATATATGTAAATTACATATATATGATAACATATTTTTTCATCTATTTCAAGAGGTAGAAAATATTACCCAACCATTCGTGAAAAGCGTCTGAAAAAGTATCTAAAGAACCACTGCTTGGCAGAAATGAGGCTAAACTCATGGGGACGTTTTCCACCCTGTAATCGCCTGGATATGGAATGAGACTGATATCGGTTCGACCTTTTTCATCAATGACCTTTCGGAAAGTTTGATAAGATCTGGGCATATGTAGTGCGGAGGTAACTAAGATAATATTTTTGACGGTTTGTTCAATTAGCTCCAAAGAATAAACGGCGTTTTCCCAGGTAGTTTTGGATTTTTCTTCTAACCTAATCATTTTTGAAGGAACTCCCCAACTTTCCAAGACCGTTCCCATTACTTTCGAGATGGATTTTCCTTCTTGATCGTAAACATTACCACCTGCTATGATGATCTCAGAACCGGTCTTTTTATAGATTTGAAAGGCTCTATAAAGACGCATCATGGAATGAGGGCCAATTTGATCGTAGATTTCTCCTCCTGATTGGACACCTCGAATTACCCCGCCGCTAAAAACGACAATAACAGTTTGTTCACCTTGAATATTCTGGAGTTCCGTTTCAGAGAATTGATACTCATAAGGAAGCACCAACAGTTTGATGGACAGATCGGTAGAAATAAAATAAAACCCACAAGCAAAAATCAGAAAAAGGAAAAACAACTTCCTTTGTTTTTTGATAAGAAAAATCAAAGCTATAACGAAAAAAATAGTGATAAAAAGACCAGGTATTTCCAGAAAAGACGATACCAATTTTTGTAAATAGAGCAAAACGAATTCCCCCCTCTGTGATATACTTGTTAGATTTGAAAAGGTTCTTAAGCAATCTATTATACATGTTTTAATAAGAAAAGAGGGTAAAAATGCATCAGAGATTTGTTTGTTTTTTAGGTCGGAACAAAAAAGGCTTTTTGTTGCTATTTATGATTATCAACATCATTTCATTGATTGGCTTATTGAGAATAACAATCAATACGGATTTTGACCTTTTTATGCCAAAAAACTCTCAGGCTTTGAAAGAATATGAGGAAATGATAGAAACATTTGGAAGTTCGCAACAGTTACTGTTTCTCATTAAATCGGATCAAGATAAAGATGTTGAATCTTTGCAAACGTTTTTTTCCATTCAGCAATCATTATCGGAGATTGAAGGAGTAAATCTGGTTAATGGGCCTGTTCCAACTGTTATTCCAGCAGGACTAGGTGTTCAAAAAGTACAAAAAATCGATGGTTCCAATAGCAGGCAAATTATAGAATACATATCAAAATTGGGAAGCATGCAGTCATTTTATAAAAAAGAAGATGCCAATTATGGACTATTTACAATCCTTCCTGATGAATCATTTGTTGATTCCGTTGCTGAAAAAGCAGTTCAAATCATTGATAAAAGAGAATTGGAATACTATAAAAGTGGGGAATATTATCTTCAGTCTTCCATATTTGAATATATTTTAAGAATTTTGTTGATTATTCCACCTTTTGCAATTTTCTTTTTGTTGTTGGTATTCACATGGAAGCTTGGTGATATCAAAAGCACATTCCTATCACTTTTACCTGCCGGTATTGGCGCTTTATGGACCATGGGGTTGTTAGGGTGGTTATCTCTTGATTTATCTGTTATAACCGTTTTAACACCTGTTTTTACCATTGTGATGGGGAGTGCTGACGGACTTCATTTTATGTCGCATTTTAAGGATGAATTGAAATCCGGTAAAGATAAAAAGACTGCTCTTGCTCTGACACTTGAAAAAGTAGGTTGGCCAATGATCCTGACCACTTTGACTACCGCAGCCGGGTTTTTGTCCCTTTTGGTCATTCAATCAGAACCCATGAGACAACTGGCTTTTGCAGCAAGTATTGGCATCAGTCTTGCCGGTATTGCAACTTGGGTTTTTCTTCCATTGATTTGTCTGTTTTTAGGAAGATTTAAGCAAAAAAAGCAAATACGAAAAGAAACGGATGATCTTATCACAAGATCTTTGAAAAAATCTATGGGCAAAGGTTCATTTCTCATCACTATCATCATTTTTATTTCCTTTATTCCCGGTTTGTTTTTGATTAAAACGGATCTGAATATGATTAATCTCTATAAACCAAGCACAGAGATTAGAAAGAATATAGATAAGATTGAGATGGTAACAGGAGGATCGGTCCCTATCTTTATTGAATTTGTCACAAAACAAGATCCCCTGGATCCTGGAACTGCTAAAGTGGTTTTAACACTGGAAGAGCAATTAAAATCATTAGATGTCGTTTCAAAAACACTTTCAGTTTATGAGGTCTTTTCTACAATGAATAAAGCTATATTTGGTTCAGAGCAATCCTACTACCCCCAAAATAAAGCTCAGATCAATCTCATGGCTTCCTTACTACAATCAAACCAACCGGAACAAATCAACAGCATCCTTATACGAGACAAAGGTATAGGACGAATTGTGGTTTTTCCAAAAAACCTGAACAATAAAACACTAACTTATATTGAAAAGACACTTAAAGCTACTTCGTCAGAAGAAGTAAAATTCAAGGCTTTAGGAATGATGTTCATTATGAAAGAGATGAATGACAGGATCATTCCAGATCAATTAAATTCAATACTGTTAGCTATTGGGTTAGTGTTTCTTCTGATGGTCATCACTCTTAGGAAACTAAAACTGGCTTTGATTGGTATTGTTCCCCTTGGAGTAACCTTGATAGCGCTTTTTGGTTTTATGGGATATACCGGTATTGAATTGAGCATTGTCACTTGTACCATGGCCAGTATAACCATTGGAGTTGGTGTAGACTATTCCATTCACTTAACATCTCTCTTCAAGTACTATTACTATGATAAAAGGGTAAATAACGCAGCAGATCTGGCGTTTGAGTATGTACAAAAACCTGTTATCGCCAATGCACTCGGATTGGCTTTGGGTCTTTCTTCACTATTGTTTTCCCCTCTCCAATTCCATACCTATTTGTCCATGTTGATGTGGGTGACAATGATCATTAGCTCTTATGTTTCGTTGACTTTTTTGCCTACACTTTTAAAGAAAGTCTTTAGATGAGTAAATCATTCAAGGAATATCTTAAAACTCCGATAACTCATTGAGCACTAAAAAGGTAAAGGGATGATAATATGGCAGATATGAGCATCTTTTCAATATTGAATACAGGCGTTTTAGGGACATACACGGCAAAATTGGCGATGAGTGTGACCGCTCACAATATCTCAAATACTAATACACAGGGGTATTCCAGGCAGCGTCCTCAAATCGTATCAACGGCGCCTTTGGTATCCACCTCACTCACACAGCCTAATGTACCATTGGCACTTGGTACCGGATCCATGGTGAAAAGAATAGAACGGGTGAGAGATCAATTTCTTGACACGCAATTTAGGGTTATTACTGAAAATCATAGCTATTGGGACAATATGTCCAGCAATCTGCATTATATGGAGCAGTTGCTGAACGAACCGGCTGAGAATGGATTTAGAGAGTATTTTGACAAAATGTGGTTTTCGTTCCAAGAAGTGATGAGCAACCCAACAAACGAAGCCAGTATTCAAAGTGTCAAAAGCGAAGTCAACAACTTTATTTCTACCTTCAAAGATCTTTACGGGAGATTTGAAGAGCTTAGATCCAACCTCAACAACGATATCCGAGATACCGTTAATCAAATCAACACCATCACCTCACAGATAGGAAATCTCAATTCTCAAATACGAATGTCTTATATTGCCAACTCCGAGCCAAACGATTTGTTGGATGAGCGGGATAATCTCTTGGATGAACTGAACAAATATGCCAACACAACGATAAAAAAAGGAGAAATGGGCCATCTTGAAATCTATATTGGACAACAGATAGTCGTTCACGGGGATCAGGCAACGCCTATAAAATCTGCAGTGAGACCTGAAACCCTCAATACATATGATTTGTTTGTCAGGAGTACGAAGATTGATGTCCAGATGGGTAAATTGGGCTCTATGTTGCAACTGAGAGATGTAACGATTCCAGCATATTTAGACAAATACGATGAGATGTCTTTGATGATGGCGGATAAATTGAATTTGATTCATCAAGCTGGATATGATAAATCCGGAAAAATTTCCGGTGTTAATCTATTTAAAGAGATGGAGCAATTAAGAAGTTCACTCCCCAATTTATTTAGAATGTCCGGTACAAACGCTATACTGAATGGTCCTATTCACATGGCCACTTCTGAAATTTCAACCAACCCATCGGGGACTTCTTTGGGTATTAGCGGAAATATTTCTTTTGTGGATCTTAATAATTATCTGTTTGATAAGGCAATTAGCACAGATACTTTTCAGACCAATAAAAAATTTGAAGAAGTGATTGAATCTTTGAACACTTTAGGTTTATATTCCACTTTTGCGAAAAACATTACCATCGATGATGTCAATTCTGTGATTCATTTGGACGATTTCGATACATATGATGGTGGGGCTTCCATTTTCTATCGAACAACCGAAGAATTAACCAGTGCAGATGATGGTATCATCAAGATTCCAGATTTAATCGATATCGATGGAGATGGTCAGTATTTAGACCAGGATATTGAGATTTTTGATGAGGGTTTAAATCAATACAAGGATTTTTCATATGAAATCTCAACGGGTGTTTTGACAATCCAGGGTTTGCCCGATACTTTTAATGGTAATTTGATTGTGAACCGATGGAAGAATGAGGAAATTTTGGTTGAGGATGGAGAAATAGGTTTTTCGGGAATAACGAATAAATTTGCTGCTAATATGATGCCTATTAACACTTATAATGATTTGGTCAATACATTAGAAATTGTTGATACTACTTATACTGGTCCTGCAGAATTATATTATGTCACTGAAGAAAATGTTACCGCTGATTTTTCATCTGGAGAAGGTGAAATTGTAATAAATGGTAAATTAATAGATATTAATAATGATGGATACATAGATTTGGATGATTTGAGAATACAAGCCGATGGAAGTGTTGACATAGATAATTTTTCAGTTGTATATGATCAGATGAATGATCAAACAACCATAAAGAGCAATGACTTGGTAGGAAGAACAACGGTGCTTTTCAGGAGATGGACTTCAGATACAGGGACAATTAATCTTGGCCAAATGGCAACCAGTCCAACAGCAGAGTCTTTATCTTTTTCAGGGACAATCTCAGAAAATGATTTCAAAGTTTTTCAACTGCCTCAAACAGAAGATATGCAGGTTTATATCAAAACGATTAGAAGTGATGTCAGAAGATCCACAGACTTAAACAACAACCCAACCGGAATGTACTCTATGATGTTTGGGAAAATTGATGATGGGATCAACCAATACGGTGAAGTAGATTCAGAAAAAGTAAACGCTCTCGGGGATTTGAATGATATGCTGGTGTTGGATAACAACGGCTTGTTGGAGAGGCTTGGTTACAATACAAAGGTTCAGTCATTTTTGAAAATCTCTGATTTCACATATAATCTTGAATCTCGTGAAAAAGACGGTCTCTACGGAACATGGTGGTTGGATGGATTTGTCAACGAGACCAATATGGGATTAACCGGCACACAGATCGAAATACTGGACGATAGCGGTAGCTTGGAGACTGATTTTAACGATCCGGTACATGTTTTTTATGTGGCTGAGGAATTGGGGAAAGCGGTTCATCTTGAAAATGGTGGATTTAAACTGGAGAATCTCTATGACATCAATGATGATAAACAAATAACTTCAGAAGATATCAGCATCCAAATCGATACTGACGCAGATGGGGTTCCCGATACTATCTTGGCTGATGGCGAATTTGCATACGATTCCGAATCTGAACAGATTAAGCTGACCGATCCGGCATACGAAAATTATAGTGGAACAATAGTAATGAATTTCAGAAGATGGCATAAATCGTACGAGGATTTTACTTCCGGTACATTCGATTCTTTAAATCTCCCTAAAACAGCTGTTTCACTAGCTTTTTCGGGTACCGTTGGCATCGGCGACTTTCGTCTTTACAAAGAACCGATCGTCAATATTCCCCAAGAGATACCGGATCCGGATGATTTAAAATCCATATCTTTTACGGTTCCGGTGGAACTATCCGATGGTAGTACGACTAATCGAACATACAATGTGGAATTTTATAATAAACAAGAATTGGTCACCAAAATCAACAACAACTTAGATCTTCGACAATATATAAAAGCGTTTGAGCACGACGGAGATTATTATATCAGTTCCAAAGGAAGTTTGGAAGATATATCTAACGTGGTGGTTAATGATGAATACAATTTATTAAGCACAGTGGATTTGAAAGTTTTGAATATCGATTCTTATGACACCTTAAATAATATCATGTATTCATACACACAAGCTTATACCGGCGACTATACCTTTTCCGGTTACAATGCACCAACAAATACGGTAGACTTAACACTTAAACAAAATCTAAACGAGTACAACGGAAAGATAAAGGTAAAGTATGCCACCATTTCAAAAGATACAGGAAGTGGCTACACTGTATCCAGTACCGGCGGGTATTATACCGTCAACATTGGAGCCTTTGAGATTAAGGATACCAATGAAGATGGAAAGATTGATAAAGAAGATATTAAGCTATATCGTAACGATACACATGCTGAAATAACCGATTTCTTTTATGATAATGATGAAAGAAGTTTGAAGTTAAAATCAGCTCCGGGAGCTAATGTGGATATTGTCTCGTGGAAGGAAGACTTGCTTGATGTGAATGGAGACCCGTCGACCACATACAGCATAACACTTTCCGAACAGGCCGTTAGTTTTGATAATCCGGATTTCGCAGCACCCGGAACAAATGTTGATGAAGATAAGGATTTTATCCTAAGTGTTCAACTGCCCCCGGATCAAATGCAATTAACTTTGGGAACAACGGATATCAACGTTTCCCTTAATACCACAACGATGGAAACTCTGATTGAACAGATCAACGATAAGGTACCGAACGGCATTATTTCTGATTTGACACCGGATAATAAGCTGGTTTTCAGAGCTGGAACATCAGCTGATTTTAGCTTTGGTAAGGTTTTGGAAGATGGCAGGATTGTACAGACTTATGCCTTGGATGCCCCAACCATTTTTTGGGAAAAAATGGGGTATCTTGGTGTCGATGGTACTTTTGGAGGCGCATGGAAATCAGATACCGATGTTGTCAATAATTATCTTGATGTGAACGCTCTTCTTCACAATCAAGTCAGTTCGAACAATCTGAATATTGATGGCAGACAGGCAGATGGGCTATACGATTTCACAAAAAGGTTGGAACTTTCCAGTCAGATTGAATCCAATCCCCTGTTATTGGCTGTAGATTATGGCAGGTGGACGGACTTGGATGGAGATTGGGTGGGAGAACTGCATACCCCTCGTGGCGGATCCAACGTATCCAGCACCTCCATTATTTCCAGATTAAGTGAAGCCAGATATGACTTGATGATCAACGACGGAAATACATCCTTTGTTGATTTCTTCGGGACGTTTGTTTCTGAAATGGGAATCGAGGCACAAACCTCGATGCGTATGACTTCCAACAATCAGATGATGTTGACACAAATTGATAACGAAAGAGAACGTGTGAAGGGCGTTTCGCTGGATGAGGAAATGTCCAACATGATCAAATACCAGCAAGCATTTAACGCAGCCGCAAGGGTAGTCACTGCCGTTGATGAGATGATACAGCGTATTATTGACGGGCTGGGTATCGTAGGTAGATAATGGAGTCCTTGAATCAATTGGACACCTTCATTTGTAAAAACACAGTTATTTTAACAGGGGCCGGAGTCAGTACTGACTCCGGCATTTCTGATTTCAGGAGTGCGGATGGGGTCTATGCCAGATGGGATTCAAGTAAAGTATTTGATATTGACTATTTCAAGCAAAATCCCAAGTATTTCTTTGACTTTGCCCGGGAAGAACTGTATCGTTTTTCGGACAAGCAACCCAATATCACCCATGAGATCATAACAAGATGGGAACATGAAGGTTTTTTAAAGGCCTGCATCACGCAGAACATTGATATGCTCCATCAAAGGGCGGGGACTAGGAATGTTTTGGAGATTCACGGTTCTATAGAACACGCTCATTGTATGAGATGCCATCGGGGGTATGACATCGTTCAAATGCAGGAGATGTTGTTTTCGCACGAGGTTCCGCTTTGTGAATGCGGCGGGATTATCAAGCCCGATATTGTGTTTTTTGGTGAGATGCTGCCTCAGCGTGAGATTTCGGCATCTTTCGAGTATGCGGCTGATTGTGAGCTGTTTATCGCTATCGGCACTTCTCTGGCAGTTTACCCAGCTGCCTCTTTGCCTCTTGCGGCAAAGGAGAACGGGGCGAAATTGGTGATCGTCAACCGTGAGCCTACACCCCTTGATTCTCTGGCGGATGAGGTTATTCGTGGTGAATTAAAGGATATTATGAGTGCGTTAGATGATACTTAGTATGATCAGCACAACCATCAAAGCGATGACAATGTAGAACATGATTTCGATGGCGGAATAGTTTTTATTCAGTTTTTCTATTTCTTCGGTTAAATCGTTGTATTCGTTGTTGATGAATTTCTGAAGGATATCGGTTTTTTGCTCGATTCTCTCCAGACGTGTTTCCAGTTTTTTTAGATCTTCATTCATTTTGTTCCCCCATTCTTTCTTTAATGATACGGATAATCAGTTTTGGGTCGGTTCTGCCTTTGGTTCGTTTGATCATTTGGCCGATGAACCATTTGAGCAATTCCTTTTTTCCGCAAATATAGGCTTCGTATTGTTCTTCGTTTTCTGTGATGACTGCTTCAAGGATTTGGAGCAGCGAGTCCTGATCGTCTATTTTGATCAGATTTTCTTCTTCAATAATCGTTTCAATTCCTTTGGGTGTCTCACATAGGGTTGCTAAGAGTTTTGTTTTGAGTGTGGGTGCGATTTGTCCGGTTTTGATGAATTTCAACAGCTGATAGAGTTTTTCGGGTGTCAGGTAGGTTTGTTGAATGAGTTTGCCGCTATGATTCAAATAAGCTTTAACATCTCGTAGGATCATGTGTTTCATCTCATCGGTGCCTAGAATCTTCATCGTCTGCTCAAAAAAATCAACAAACGGCCGATCGATGATCAAGGACTTTGCCATGTCAAACGTGAGATTGCATTCATGCATTAGTCGTTCAAGCCTTTCAAAAGGCTTTTCTAAGATTTGTTGGGCACAGTGGTTGATAATCGCTTGTTCAAGTTGAATTTTAGGGAGATCGGGTTCTTCAAAATAGCGGTAATCGCTTGACGTTTCCTTTTCTCTTGAGGGAATGGTTGTCCTGGATCTTTCATCCCAATCTTTTGTCAACGCTTTTTCAGCGGAAAAGTCTTGAAAGTGGTCCTTCAAAAAAACTTCTTCGTAAGTCAGAGCCCTCTCCAAATTTTTAAAGGTGTTGAGATTTTTGATCTCCACTCTTCCCGTGTGTTTTCCTGTTTGACTATCTAATAGAGATATGTTGGCATCTGTGCGCATTGCCCCCGATTCCAGGTGACCGTTACAAATGTCCAAGTAAACGAGGATCATGTGAATGGCTTCAAAAAATTCCGCCGCTTCTTTGGGAGAACTGATTGCAGGGGCTGTCACAATTTCAATCAACGGGATGCCACTTCTGTTAAAATCCAGATAACTTTTTTCTCGTCCGCTGCGAGTGTCGATCTTTTTCAGTGTTCTTGCCGAATCCTCTTCAAGATGGATTTCGTTAATTGTGATTTTTTTCTTTCGTGCAGAGTTAAAAATCTCAACCCAACCGTTTTCTGCAAGGGGTTTTTGGTATTGAGTGATCTGATAGCCCTTAGGCATATCGGCTGAAAAATAGTTTTTTCTGTCAAAGATGATATGATCGTTGACTTGTCCGTTCAAAGCGATTGCCGCTTTGATGGCCAGTTCAATCATTTTCCGATTGATGCGGGGCAACGTTCCCGGTTGTCCGGTGCATATCGGGCATATATGGGTATTGGGTTGTGATTGAGGATCATTGGCACAGCTGCAAAATGCTTTGGTTTCTGTTTTTAACTGGGCATGTACTTCAAGTCCGATGATCGTTTTAAACATCCTGTATGCCCTCCAAATGAGGAGCGGGGTAAAAGCCGTCTTCGTAAAATCCTGCAGTTTTTTCAAAGGCTCTGGCAATTTGTAACAATTTTTCATCAGCAAACCGGGCAGTCATAAATTGAAGGCCTACAGGCGTTTTTTCTGCATATCCCATGGGAACGCTGATGGCAGGGAGGCCGGTCAGATTTGCTAAACAGGTGTTGACATCGTATTGTTCTAACTGATGAATGCTCGTGGATTCTCCAAGTTTCCCTGGAGTTCTGCCTGAGACAGGAGAAATGATGGCATCATAAGTATCCAACAGATGGTTGATTTGTTCGATGAACTTTGTACGAATGGCAAGCGCTTGTTTGTAATATTGTTTTTTTTGAGGATGAGAGAGGTTTACAGTTCCCTGTAAAATACGTTTCTTGACTTCTTTGCCAAATCCTCTTTCCCGTGTTTGAGCAAATTGGTTCGATTTATCGTCGGTTTTAAATTTTAGTCCATATAACAAACCATCATACCTTGCCAAATTAGACGAGGCCTCAGCAGTGGAAAGAACGGTATATACGGGATAAGTTTGATCGTATTGCTCAAAGGTTACATAGTCAACTCTTACCCCCAACCATTGCAATTTTATAACAGCTTCTTCAAATCGTTTTTTAATAAGGCGGTCGCATTCTTTTTCGATGGTTTCACGAATACAAGCGATTCGAAAACCCTGAACAGGCTCTTCAATGTCTTTTAGGTAGTTTTTGTGAACTATGGCTTTGGTACTGTCGTAGGGGCAAGCTTGTGAAATAACGTTGAGAATCAAAGCGGCATCTCTAACTGATCTTGTGATGGGGCCGATTTGATCCATGGATGAACAAAAGGCAATGAGTCCGTATCTGGATACTAATCCATAGGAAGGCTTCAACCCAACGACACCACAATAGGAAGCGGGCAATCGAATGGAACCTCCTGTGTCTGATCCCAAAGCAAACGGAACCATGCCGGTGGCTACAGCAACAGCGGAGCCTCCACTGGACCCTCCGGGAGTACACGCCAGGTCCCATGGGTTTTTAGTGGGGAAAAAGGCGGAATTTTCAGTGGTTGAGCCCATTGAGAATTCATCCATGTTTGTTTTTCCCATTAAAATAGCCCCACTTGTTGATAAATGCTCTACAACCGTTGCATTATAAGGTGAACGATAATTCCAGAGTGTTTTACTGGCAGCTGTAGTTCTCGTGTCCAATGCTAATATATTATCTTTGAGCGCATAAGGAATCCCTTCTAGGGCATGAGGGTTTTTAGGTTTTTGGTAGTCTTTTGTGTGTTCGATGAAAGCCTTTACTTTTTCGTCTAATGTAATGATTCTGTTCAGATAATAGTGTTGAAGCTTTTCTGCTGTTATTTTTTTTGTTTTAATCAAGTTGACCAGTTCTTCTACTGAATTCATCCAGATTTCCAATTGCGTGCTCCTTGATTTGGAAGGTTCATCGATTATATCATAACAAATTCATGTATAATGGTATTGAAAACTATCAATAGGGAGTGATAACAGTGAAAAAAACGATTTTGACTTTGTTGGTTTTGATGTTGGCTTTGGTCTGCGTGATTTCAGCTGCCAGTGAAAATGAGGAATCATACCGATTTTCTTTTTCGATCAATGATCAAGACAAGGTGGAACAAGCATT
>Ga0116164_10002870_pt1 | contig 12090 bp, 7 predicted proteins | sample AD_UKC109_MetaG_FD_89888 | JGI IMG/M metagenome (GOLD analysis project Ga0116164, IMG submission 89888) | Active sludge microbial communities of municipal wastewater-treating anaerobic digesters from Hong Kong - AD_UKC109_MetaG | ecosystem: Engineered > Bioreactor > Anaerobic > Digestate... | reverse complement strand
TTCCAAAGACCGGAGACGTAATAGACGAAGCCGGGGAGCGCCGTGGCGTTTGCGGCAAGCGCATAGCCGAGAAAGTACCCGTAAATTCCCATGGCGCAAACGGTACCTAGAAGATAGCTCAGGCCTATCCGTACGACAAATCCGTCAAACAGCGCGATCGCAAGGCTGAGCTTCGCGTTCCCGACGCCTTGAATCAGGCCGTTGGTTCCGCGCATCACGACCATGGCCGGAAACTCCCATAAAAGCGCGGCCATAAAGACCGGAGCGCCGGCGATCACATCCGCATCGTTCGTAAATACGGAGAAAAGCGTCTCCGGGAACAGGAGGCACAGCGAGCCGAACAGCAGATAAAAAACGCCCGCGTACAGCCAGCCGCACCGTATGATACGATGAATGCGCCGGATGCTTTTAGCAGCGAAATTCTGGCCGATCATCACGGCGCAGGAGCCGGTGATCGCGGTATTGATCTTGTTGCCGATATCCTCGATCCGGATACCGGTTCCGAAAACCGCGGAGGCAACCACGCCCGCCTGATTGACCAGCGCGTTGACGAAGACCATGGAGATATTGATGGCCGTGTACTCAACGGCAAACGGCGTGCCCAGCGAGAGAAGCGCCTTCAGTATGCCTTTGTCCGGGATGAAACTGCGCAGTTTGAAATCGAAATGAAACTGCGTTCTCCGCCGGTACAGAAATACGACGGAACAAACCAGGGACACCGCCTGCCCTAGAATCGTTGCCAGCGCGGCGCCCGTGGTTTTCCAGCCGAAAATCACGATGAATACGATATCGAGTACAAGATTGATGATTGACGCGAGCAAAATAAATAAAAACGGGTGCCTTGAATCACCCAGGCCGCGAAGCACGGCCGCGACGACGTTATAGCCGTAGGTAAAGAGCAGGCCGCAGCAGCAGATCACAAGGTAATCCATGGCGAAATCAAAGGCTTCGGCAGGTGTGTTCAAGACCAGCAAAAGCGAACGGCACGACAGGATACCGGCCGTCATGATGATGAGACTCAACAGCAGCTCGACCGAGAAGAAGGTGCCGATCGTTTGATTGAGCTGCGAAAGCCGGCCTTTTCCGATAAGCTGGGAGATATAAATCTGCCCGCCGATGGAAAAGCCGATGCAGAACGTCAGCAGCACCGCGTAGATCTGGCTCGCCGTGGATACGGCGCTGATTCCGGCGCTTCCCATTACCTGCCCGATGATCATCATATCGACGACGGAATACAGAACCTGCAGGGCGTAGGAATATGCGGAGGGAAACGCGAAGCGCAGCAGCTGCCCTGGGATGCTTCCCTCGGTGAAGTTTGATATCAGTGCTTTGTGCCGGGGGTTTTCCTCTGTCATGCGATGGACCTCCGAAAAGTGCCGGGCAATCATGGAGCCTTACGCTTTGCCGCCGCTTCCCTGAATCGGCATGGAACGGGGAGTATCCGGACTATTGTGCTGTTTTTAACTCAAAGAAGGACCGCGGAGGTTCAAAGCGTATGGGTAGTTTCATTGGGTCTCCGATCAGAAACCGAAGCCGGCAAAAGGGCGGCCTCGGCAAACGGCCGGGGACTGCTCTTTTGCCGGCGTACGGGCAGGAAGCGCTACGCAACGACGATTTTATCCTGGGTCGCCAGGAATTTTTCATTCAGATCGACGCCGAGGCCGGGAGCGTCCGGCGCGGTCATTTGTCCGTTGACCGGCTGGTAATCCTGCATGCAGATCTCACGGTTATACTGCTTCAGATTGATGGTGTGATGCTCGTGAATCTGGAAGTTGGGGATCGCCGCTTCGATCTGGAGAGCCGCCGCCGCGGATACCGGGCTGCCGCAGACATGCATCTGGACCGTCACGTCGTACATGCCGGCATAGTCGCAGACCTTCTTCGCTTCGGTGATGCCGCCCACAAGACAGGGGTCCGGCTGAATCAGGCGGAGCGACTGCTGTTCGAAGTATTGGCGGTATCCCCACCGGGTGTAGAGCCGCTCGCCGGCGGCCATCGGGATTTTCACGTGATCGGTCACCGTTTTTTGCAGGGCTGCGTTCAGATAATGGACCGGCTCCTCCATATACATGCAGTTGAATTCCTCGCAGACGTTGCCGATCTGGATCGCCGAAGCCACGCTGGGGCTGCAATGCAGCTCGATAATGATATCCACATCATCACCGACGGCATGGCGGATCGAGGAAATGCGGTCATGCACCATCCGGATCACTTCCGCCTTCTGAATGCCGACCAGCGTTTTGAACGCGCCTGCCGAAAGATTCGTGGATTGATCGGGCGGGCACATGATCGGGTCGACCTTGACGGCGTCGTAGCCCTCCGCTACGGCCAGCGCGGCCTCCCTGCCGTAATCCTCGGCCTTTGTAATGGCTTCCCATTTGTCCGGTCCCCAGCCGAATTGAATCTGGCTTGCATAGGTTCGTAGCGATTCGTTCGTCTTGCCTCCGAGAAGCTGATAGACGGGAACGTTGAGCGCTTTTCCGCGGATATCCCAGCAGGCGATGTCGATGGCGCTCATGGCCCCGAAGACCACGGGACCGCCGCCCTGCCCCCAGAAGGTATCCCGGAACATACGGTCCCACAGTGCTTCCGTTTTCAGCGGATCGGCGCCGATCAGATACCGCTCGGCAAGGTTTTTTACAAAGCCCGCGCCGCCGCTGTGCCCCGCGCCGTAGGCAAGGCCGACTTCGCCGAGACCGCTGATGCCTTCGTCCGTGTTGATCCGGATCAGCACCGGATTCCAGGGCATCGGCGCGTCGCATTTCGTATCCCAGATTTCCACATTCCTGATTTTCATGCGTTATTCTTCCCTTCTGCGCCGGCTTCCCGCTCCTGGGCGATTTCATCCACAATCATGCGTCCGGAATTCATCGCGAAGGCCAGCGTGCTGCCGGACAGCACAACGTTGTAGGTGAAGTCTTCCCAGCCGCCGGTATCGTTCCCGCCCGCATAGAGGTGCGGGATGGGCTCCTCGTTTTTATCGAGCACGCGCATATATTCGTCAATCCGGATCCCGCCAATGGTCGATAAGAAGGCCGTGTGGCATTCGATCGCATAGAACGGGCCCTTGCGCACCGGCCTCAGATAGTAGGGATCCTTGGCCATTTCCGTGTCATGCCCATGATCACAGCCGTCGTTATAGGTATCGATCGTCTTTTGCAGCGCCTTGGGATCCGTGCCGATCCATTCCGCCAATTCCCCGATCGTATCCGCGCGCTTGACGAGCGGCCGGGTTTTGTAAACCGGCGCTTTTTGGATGGCTTGCTCGGGGCAGCTCGACTCGCAGTTGCGGCACCGCGCGCACTCGGTGGAGTAATTGATGGTGGCCAGGCTTCCGCAGGTCATGCAGCGGTGCGCTTCCGCGGTGATTTGCTCCTCGCCGAGCCCTTGATTGACAATGGAGAAATCGCCCACGATGTTTTCGGGGGTGCGCTCGGCGGCGTTGCTGCGGGGGATCTGCGGCATATTGTCGTGCGGGGGATTGGTGACCTTGCGGCAGCTGCCGCGGCCCTGTGCAAGATCCTGACCCGCCAGATAGCGCTCGATGGAAACGGCGCCCTCTTTCCCGGTCGCGATGGCATCGACGATGTATTTCTGGCCATGGCAGGCGTCGCCGCCCGCGAAGATATCCTTCTCCGCCGTCTGCAGCGTAACGGGCGCGGCTTTCACGGTGCCGTTTGCGTTGAGCTCAGCCTTGGTATCGGCCAGCAGCTCGCCCCATGCGGCCTTTTGCCCGATGCAGTACAGCACGGTGCCGCACTTGGCCGTTTCCATCACGCACGCGTCAAGCGAAGGCGCAAATCTGCCTTCCGCGTCGCGCACGGAGATACATTTCTGGAAACGGACGCCGCTGCAGTTTCCGCCTTCCTGCAATACCTCGACCGGGCCCCATCCCACGTGGATGCTCACGCCGTCGTTTTCACAGGCGGTCCTGTCCGCGTCGCCCATGGGAATTTCGGTATCGCTTTCAAGGCAGTAGAGATCCACCTTGTCCGCGCCGCAGCGCACGGCTGTACGGGCCACATCCGCCGCGATGTTGCCGCCGCCGATCACAACGACGTTTCCCTTCAGCTCCGTCTTGCCCCCGAGGTTGACCTGCCTGGCAAACTCGAAGCCCGCGGCAACGCCCGCGGCGTCCTCTCCGGGGATGTTGAGCTTGCCGCCGTATTGCAGCCCGATGGCGACAAAGAAGCTCTGATACCCCTGCTTGCGCAGATCCTTGATCGTCACGTCCTTGCCGACGGTCACGCCGCAGCGGAATGCAATGCCCATGGCTTTGTAGTAGGCAATCTGCTTCCTGACCACGTCCTTAGGCAGGCGGAACGCGGGAATGCTGGACATCAGCATACCGCCGGGTTCGTCCGACGCCTCAAAAACCGTTACGGGATACCCGGCTTTTTTCAGGAAATACGCGCAGGACAGGCCTGCGGGACCCGCGCCGATGATTGCGATCTTTTCCGTATGTGTGTCCGCGGCCGCCTCCGGTGTCGTTTTCAGAATTTCATCGCCGAGGAAGCGTTCGATTTGGTTGATGTTGACGGCCTCGTCGATCTCGCAGCGGGCGCATTCCGATTCGCAGAAATGCGGGCACACGCGGCCGGTGACGGAAGGCATGGGATGGTGCGCGGCCAGCGTATCCATCGCTTCGTATTTCCGGCCCATCCGGAGCAGATGGTTGTAGCTGCGCATATCGACGTGCGCGGGACACGCGAAGCGGCAGGGGGACATCTCGTCCTTTTGCGCGACGATGGTATCCAAAGTGATGGTGGACGCGGGGCAATTCACAACACAGGTGCCGCAGCCTCTGCACTTTTCCGCGTCCACGTGCTCGATATACATATATCCTTCGGTCAGGATATCCATCTGATCGCGAAGGCCGTGAAGGCCGCTGCGCTCATAAAGCCCGGATTCGTCAAAGGTCAGGCCCTTCACAAGGCCGTGATTTTCCATGTAGTCCACGGTGTCGTCGTCGAAGATCGTGAAGATGGTCTGATCCTTCTGCATCACCACGGAGTTGATGCCCTCGTGGCCGATCAGGCCGACCTTTTCATCGGCGAAGCGTTTGCCGTGCTTATTCACCCAAACCATGTACGGCTCGCGCGCGAGAGCGGAAACCTTGGTGAACAAATCGCCGTTGGGAGTTTTCACCTTAATCCCCATCGCATCCGGGACGTGCGGGCCGGAGAGCTGTAGAATGCCGAGGCCGACGTTGTCCGCGCCCGCCTCCGTGACCATACGGATGCCGTCGCCGTTGTGCGCAAGACCCCAGAGAATCATGTTTTCATCATAATAGGGGAAGTATTTTTGCAGCATTTCCTTGTTGCCGGAATAGCCGCCCGTTGCGATCATCACGTTTTTGCCGAAATACTCAACGTCCTGTTCCAGATGCTCGGCCCTGACCCCGCAGATCACGCCGTTTTCGTCCCTGAGAATTTCCTTGACGGGCGTATTGGTCATGATGGGGACGTTCGCGTCCTTAATTTCGTTCATCAGGGTTTTCATCAGGATGGCGGCCTGATTGCCGACGGGCTTGTGATAGGTCCAAAGCTTTTGGCCGGGGATGTAGTTATCCACATACAGAGGCACGCCCTTGTCCTCCAGCCATTGGATCGTATCCGGCGTGCGGTCGATAAAGCGCCGCAGGATCCGGGCGTTGGTGATCCAATGCGTATAGCTCATCGCGGCCTGGAAAACCTCGTCCTTGCGTACGTCGTGCATCTGCCGCTTCTGCACGTGGGTTTCCGCGCCCAGCAGGCCGCCCGCGAACATGCCGTTGCCGCCCAGCGCGCTTCTTTTTTCCAGAACGATGACATCAAGACCTTTTTCCGAGGCCTCCGCAGCCGCGGCCAAACCGCAGGCGCCGCCGCCGACGATGACAAGGTCATAAATTCTTTTGCCTGTATCCACTTTTAGTTCCTTTCCGATCTTCCCGCTCAGGGGGATATGATTCAATCCTTATGCGATAAGGAATGTGACGAGTGTGGGGAAAGCGATGAGCAGCGCGACAATGGCGATAATCGCGATGGCAAACGGGACGACGCCTTTAAAGATGGTGTACATCGGCACGTCCTTCACCATGCCGCTGACGGCGAAGACGTTGATGCCCACAGGCGGCGTAATGCTGCCAAGCTGCGTCATGATGACCACCATGATGCCAAACCAGATCAGGTTGTATCCAAGCGCTGTTACGATGGGATAGAAGATCGGAACCGTGAGCAGCGTCATGCTGAGCGTATCCATCAGGCAGCCCAGAATGATATACACACTGAGCATGCATAGAATGATCACGAGATTGGGCACGGCAAGCGATCCGACCCATGTGGCGACCTCGGTGGGGAGGTGGGTCGCGCCGATGAACGTGGTGAAAACGGAGCAGCCGATCATTAGGGTGAATACCATGCCGGTGATTTTCGTCGTGTGCAGCAGGCTGTCCATAAAGCCTTTCCAGGACAGCCGCTTCCGTAACAGGGTGATCAGCAGCGCGCCGGCCGAGCCGATGGCCGCGGCTTCGACGGGGGTAAAGAAACCGCCCCAGAGACCGCCGAGCACGACGATGATGAGGAGAAGCATCATCCAGACGCCCTTGAGCGATTCAAACCGCTCTTTCCAGCTGAATTTCTTGCCGCCGGGAGCCAGATCCGGCTGAATGGCGGACACGATGGTAATGGTCAGAATAAACAATGTGGTCATCAGCAAGCCCGGGACCAGCCCCGCGATGAACAGCTTGCCAACGCTGACCCCTGTGATGGAGCCGTATACGATCATGGGCGTGCTGGGCGGGATCAGGATGCCGATGGTGCCGCCGGCCGCGATACAGCCCAGCGCAAGGGACGCCTTGTATCGCCGGGACTTCATTTCCGGCCAGGCGACCTGCGTCAGGAGCGTGGAACCGGCGAGGCTTGAGCCTGTGGTCGCCGCAAATCCGGCGCAGGCGACGATCGTCGCCTGGCAAAGGCCGCCCTTGCGGTGGCCGATCCATTTGTAAATGGCGTCGTACAGATCGGCGATAATGCCGGATTGGTACGCGAACTCTCCCATGAGCGTAAAGAGGGGAACCACGCACAGGTTATAATTCATTGCAGTGGAAAACGGTTGCAACGAAAGGGTGCCCAGAGCCGCTTTGAAGCTGGAGATCAGGCCGTAGCCGACAAAGCCGACGCTCATCATGGCGAAGGCGATGGGGAGGCCTGCCAGCAGGAGTATGAGCATTAAGGCGAAACCGATTAAACCAGCAGTCATTCCGCTTTGCCCTCCTTTGCCGCAAATACAGTTTTGCAATTGTTGATCAGGTCAATGATGAATTGTATGCTGAGAATAAAAACGCCGATCGCGGCGATGGTTAAAAACGGAGCCAGATCGATCTGGAGCGTCATGGTGGAGAAATTGTGCTTCTGGAACGTTTTAATGGCGCGCAGCAGCAGCCGGTATCCGAGAAACACGCTGATGCCCAAGCCGACAAAGCTGTTGAAAATATTGCAGGCGGCTTTGACGCGGGGCGGGAAATGGCTGGTAAGGATTTCTACTTTTGAATTACCGTCCTGCGACTGGATAAAGCCAAGCACAGGGAAAATGGCCAGCACCATCAGGATTTGTACCAGATCGCTGGCGCCGACCAGCGGATGGTTAAAGAAACGGCCGATGACATCGATCAGGCAGACGAGCATCATCACAAAGACCGACCAGCCGGATAGCTGGCAGCATACTTTGTATATGCCGTTGATCAGCTTTTTCACGCGAATCACATCCTTAATGCTATGAGTATACGAAACGCCGCCCTTGCCGAACGCGTGCCGGTCGGCAAGGGCTTGGTAAAGGATTGTTTTACTTGCCGTCAATCACGGAACGGGCGATGTCAATAATCTCCTGCGCCGGGATGCCTTGCTTGGTCATCGCGGCAACCCACTCGTCCACGCAGGGGGCCACGGCCTCTTCCCAGCGGGAAACTTCCGCGGGATCCACTTCGTATATTTCAATGCCGGCGTCCGTCAGAATCTGCCGGTCCTCTTCGTAGTAGGCGAGGGCCGCGTCGTAGTAAACCTGCTGGCATTCCACAAAGCACTCTTCAAGCACTTCCTGCAAATCGGCGGGCAGGCTGTCCCAGAAGCTCTGGCTGATGAACACGGAGTTGCAGCCGCCGTAGCTGGTAACGGTCAGGGGAAGGTAATCGACCGCATCCAGGAAGCCCAGCGTGCAGATGGCCTGCGGAGCCAGGACGACGCCGTCGATAACGCCGGTGGTCAGGGACATGTAGAAATCGGAGAAATTCAGCCCGGTTGCAACCGCGCCCAGCTTATCCAGCATCAGCTTGGTGTAGGGGCCGCCGGGATAGGCGATTTTCAGTCCCTGCAAATCTTCCAGCGTTTCGACTTTCTTGCCCTTCAGGAAGATGTAGGCGGATTCGTTCGTCTGCCACCAGGCAAGCCGAATGTCGTTCTCCGCAAACATCTCGTCAAAATAGCCTTCGGCCTGAAGCGTGTTGAGCACTTCCAGGGAAGTCTCGGCATCAGGCACGAGAGGCAAAGAGATGTAGGACAGCTCTTTGAGCTTGTCGGAGTTGGACGTCACGGACGTAACGGCCATGTCGCAGATTTCATTGTTGAACATGTCGATTTCAGAGCCCTGCGAACCGAGAACGCCGTTGTACTGCAGATCAACCTTGATGCGCCCGCCGCTGCGCTCCTCAATGATCTCGGCAAGATGATTGGTGCCGCGCGTGGCAAAGTCGGTTGCGGATACCTGCGCGGAGATAACGATGGTATAGGTTTGTTCCGCGGAGGCACTGAGGGAAAATGAAACAAGCAGCGTGATCAGAGCGAGAACCAGAGCCATGGACTTCTTCATAAGTTTGCCCTCCCGATTTAATTTTGTTATACTATGTACCCGTAGCATGAGATTTCACATTTGCTCTGAGCCGCAAAGAAAAGCGCCCGGACGCAAACGTTACGATGTCTATGTTACTGTACGCAAAGATACAACCAACCTTATAATAGCCGATAGCGCAGTTCGTGTCAATAGTTTTAGAACGCGTTTTAGAATTTATTGTAAATATTTTTTCCTTGCCCGCAATCCGGCCCCGGCGGGCATCCGGGCCGAAGCCCTGTATCCGGTATGACGGAAGGCTTTCCGTAAGGAAAGAGGGTTGGCCTCGCGTCCTCCGCCTGCCGCGGGCAAGCTGCCGGAAGGTACGGACAGGCCGCAAAATCCGCGGAAAACCTATGGGAACAGCACAAAGCCCTCGGCTCCTGTATGCTGAAGCCGGACGGCTGATATTCTATGTTTTACAGAAGCTTGATGAAACGTGCTGGGCCATGGAGCAGAGCGGCACCCTGTATCCGCATTCGGGAAATTCCGGAGCGGACGACCGGTTCGATAAATAACGGCGGATGATACGGCGGCCGTCGGGCTCAGCGCTGCAGCGCCTCGCTGAACGCCAGCAGCGTGAGCGCCTGGCCGTAGGCCATGGGCGCGGTGATGATGTGCCTGTAGTGGTCGGCGTTCCAGCCCATCGCCGTGCCGGCGGAGACGCGCTCCACCGTGCCGTCCGGCGCGACGCAGGCAAGCAGCGCCCGGACGGCTTTCTCGGTACAGGCGATGTAGCTGCCGTCCAGAATCCCGCTGTGAATGCCCTTGAGCAGGCCGTAAAGGAAGCCCGCGCTGCCCGATGCCTCCGGATAGCTGGCCGGATCGTCCAGCACCGTATGCCACAGACCGTCCGGGGACTGCAAGTCCTTCAGGGCCCGCGCCTGCGCGCGGTAGGTATCCAGCAAAAAGGCCTTCGTGCCGCCGTCCAGCGTATCGCCCAGGATATCCGGCAGCTCCATCACGGCAATGGTAAACCAGCTGTTGCCCCGGCCCCAACGGATGCCGCCGAAATTGTGCTTTTCCAAAAAGGTATAGCCGTGATAAAACAAACCCGTGTTTTTATCGTACAGGTATTTGATATGGAGCAGAAACTGGTGCACGGCTTCGTTCATGCAGGCCGGATCGTTATGGATCCTGCCGTACCGGGCCAGAAACAGCGCGGCCATGAACAGCGTGTCCACCCACACCTCGCCTTCGTTGCGGTGGATTGTGCCTTTGGCGGCGTCGTCCGTGGTGGTGTGCTGAAAGCCACCGTCCGGCGTGCGGGGCAGCCCCTGTATCAGCCACTGCGCCCATGCGCGCATTTCGCTTTCGCCCGTGCCGCCGAGTCCGGCAAGCGCCAGCATCGGCGCGGTGGTGTTGATGTTACGCACGGGCAGCGGTTCCCGCAGATGCTCCGCGTACCATGCGGCAACGTAGTCCGCGACCGCCGTATCGCCGGTGGCGGCGGCATATTTCTGCATGCCGTACAGCCCCACGCCCTGCGGCCAGTCCCACGGCTCCATCCCGAAGTCGCGGCTGTAAACGCCTACGGATCTGCCGCCGTCCGGCAGGGTTTGCGCGAGGGCTTCTTCGTTGTCGGGCCGCTGCAGGTTGCGCAGACGCCCGGCCACCAGCAGCGCTTTGTCTTTCAGCAGGGTACGATCCATTTTAGACCTCCGGTTTTTAGAGTGGGATAATCCGTAACGTCAGGATTTCAAAGGGGCGCAGGCTGACCGGCAGGGTATCCCCCTGCGCGACCGGCCCGCCCTCGTTGGTTTCGGCCATATCGGTGCGGCACCACCGGCAGGGCATGGGAGCGTGCACCGCGGTTTCTACGGACGCGCCCGTGGCCTCGTACAGCCGCAGGATCACGCCCTGTCCGTCGTCGGCGGGCTTGACGGTTTCCGGAACTACGCGGGCGTCGTCCGCCGAGAAGGACGCGCCCTCCGCACAGGCGCCCGTAAAGCACCGCGGGGGATCGTTGAGCGCATACCCTTCCCGCACCACCTCGTCCAGTCCGGCGGTATAGGGGTACAGCGCATAACGGATGCGGTGCTCTCCCCGGTCGCAGGTATCGTCGGGCACAAGCGGGGCCCGCAGCAGCGACAGCGACAGCGTACCGTCTTCGGCGCTGATGCCGTAGCTGCCGTCGTTGAGCACGGCCAGCCCGCGGCCCGGCTCCGTCAGCGCGGAATAGCGCTGGTTGCATACCTCGTAGCGGTCGGCGGCAAAGGCGTGGCTGCGGTGCGCGGGGCGGCGGATACAGCCGAACTGGATCTCATGCAGCGCGTCCTCGCAGCGCAGGGTTGTGGCGAAATCCGCCTTCAGCAGCCTGCGCCGCACCTGCCAGTCGATCTTCGTATCAAAATCAATGCGCCGCGTATGGGCGCGTACGGTGATCCGCTGGGTAAGCGTGCTGCTCTCCAGCGTGCGGGTGCTCTCCAGCACGCAGGCGCAGTCGCCGGAATACGCGACGCGAAGGCTGCCTTCGTCCGCAAGCGCGATCTCGTTTTCCTGATAATCCCGGGCCAGCTCCCACGCGTCGTACACGGGGTTGACGTCCTGGTACAGCCGGAAGCGGTTCATGGCCTTGTCCGCCGCGACCCATTCGAGGCCGTCCGTCAGGAGGCTCGTGATCTGCCCGCGGGAATCGAAGGTGACGTCGAAAAACTCGTTGGAGACCGTAACGGCGTTCCCATGCCGCTGTATGCGCACCGTGCCCCGCTCCTCCCGCGCGGCGGAGGGGTACAGCGCCGCCGCGCCCATCGCGGGCAGCATGATATAGGCGTAGCTCGCCTGATCGTCCGTGTAGCAGGGCAAGGCGCTGCCCTGCGCGTCCCGGACGCCGTCCATCGTTTCGGGAAGCCGCACCCAGCGCTGCGTTTGCCACGCGTGGGGATGCAGCACGCTGACGGCGGTCTCCGCGCGGACGCCGAGGGCCTCCCGCCATGCTGCGTCTCCCGCGTCCCGCACCGTTTCCAGCGCGCCGCGCAGGGCGTCGTTCGCCGTCTGATGCACGCGCCGGATTCCCACGCCGCCGATGACGTCGTGGAACTGCGCCGGCAACAGGGTATCCCAGCCCTGCCGCAAAGCCTGCGATTCCGTTTCCTTGCCCGCCAGGCGGAGCAGCGCCAGCGCCTTTTCCAGATCGTTCAGCGCGAACTCCAGCCGCCTTGCCAGCCGCTTGGTCTCCTGCTGCGCGGTGTAGGTGCCGCGGTGCCACGCCAGGTACAGCTCGCCGACCCA
>Ga0116164_10002864_pt1 | contig 12102 bp, 7 predicted proteins | sample AD_UKC109_MetaG_FD_89888 | JGI IMG/M metagenome (GOLD analysis project Ga0116164, IMG submission 89888) | Active sludge microbial communities of municipal wastewater-treating anaerobic digesters from Hong Kong - AD_UKC109_MetaG | ecosystem: Engineered > Bioreactor > Anaerobic > Digestate... | reverse complement strand
TGAGAAAAAATGGACCTTGCCCATCCGGGATTGGGGTATGATTTTGCAGCAATTTTTGATTAAGTTTGAAGATAGATGCAGAATTTGAATACAGGCGTTTACACAATCTAATCTATACTCCCAAAATATGGGTTGTAGGGCTAATTGTCTTATGGGTTGTGTTCGCCTTGCTTCTCATTCATGTCATTCTTATGGATGATCGCACTTGTCCGCTTGAGGCGATCCTCTGCCTGATTGCTATTGTGGGCATTCCTATGTTTATCCAACAGTCCCTCCCGGCAGATATTAGTGATATCGTATTCGGGATATACATAGTCGGATGTCTATTAACTCTCGTTATAGGGGTGTTCCTGAGATGAAGTCACGTTTTTAACGACAGAAAGATGACATATTAAGAGAGGGATACAGGGAAATGAGGAAATCCATCGTACTGTTCAGACATCATATTCCAGAGGATATCCATTATCAGTAGGTCCGTGACCTCTTCTATTGTTTTTGCCTCATCGAGCTTCTGTGCGAGCTCCTGATGGCTTTCCGGGCTTGTTAAATGGAGCTTCCTGAAAACTTCCGCGTCCGAACAATAAAGGAGAGTACATACTTCCTGTTCCATGTCGTTTCGGTCGTACATATTCAGGGGAAGATCGTCCGGTGTCTCCTCGTTGAATACCGAAATCATCAGCTGACCCAGGAGTGACTCCCGTGGGTTGTACGGGCAGCACAGGCTGTATAGCTTGTCCTTCACCACTTCTGCTAACGTTCTCATCTACTTCTATTCTTATGGTAAAGTTACGAAATCCATATGGCATAAACCCGGGAAGGAGTACAATAGATTAATGACGTTGATTAGCGCTGTAGTAATATCCGAAAATCATAAATTCATAGTTCGATAAATATATGATTGGTACTGCAATGAACATTAAACCATATCAGACACCTTTGGCTTGGGTTCATCTCAGATGGATGGAAGACTATAGGCTGGAAAAGTTGGTAGAGCTGTATAGGCAGAAGTTACTGCAGGAGTATCTGGCGAAACAGGTAGAGAGAGCCGAGAATCAGATCAGCCTGCTGTTGGAGGCCGGGAGGACCAGGCCGATGGCAGAGGAAAAAGTGATCGGGATACTGCTGGCACCACCGAGGGATTACGAACCCCAGTGGCCCCGGGAACTGAGCCGAATGATACCGGAGATCGAGTGGAGCCTGAAGATTTAAGTCCATGTAACCACATCGTCCTTGAGGATGGCATTGCACTCAGATAAAAGTCAAAGAAGTAAAGGTTACATATTTCCTCTTCCACAATTGTGCCTCCATTGGGAACAATTGCCTATATTTGGATAGGCAGCATTTCCTCAACTTATTCAGTGGATATCTCCACAGATGCAGCGAGACATAACGAGGAGGTGCTGCTTTTTCTTTTCTGCAAAACCGAAATACCCTGGGATAAGATTTTGATAGGTTAATACGAGGAGATATAGTATTTTTATAGTGTGACTTCATAAGTACTATTCCTTTATGTCTGATAATCATCTTCTTGAAAAAACCTTGTGGCAGGCTGCTGATAAGCTTCGCAGTAATATGGATGCTGCCGAATATAAACATGTTGTCCTGGGCTTGATCTTCCTGAAGTATATCTCTGATGCCTTTAATGAACTCTATCAGAAACTGTCTGAAGATAAAGATGACCTGGGCGCAGACCCGGAGGATAAGGATGAATATACTGCTGAGAGGGTATTCTATGTACCACCTAATGCACGATGGAAATGGCTCCAGGGAAGGGCAAAACTTACTACTGTTGGGAAGGACATTGATGATGCCATGGATGCCATAGAAAAGGACAATCCTTCACTTAAAGGTGTTCTGCCAAAAGATTACGCCAGACCAGCGCTTGATAAAACCAAGCTCGGAGAACTTATAGATCTTATAGGCTCAATTAACCTTAGTAAGGATAGCAATGGTAACGGCAATAGTAAGGGTAGGGATGTGCTTGGATTTGTCTTTGAATACTTCCTTGGCCAGTTTGCTGATGCCGAGGGGAAGAAAGGAGGACAATTCTATACACCTCAGAGCATAGTGAAGCTCCTCGTTGAGATGCTAGCTCCAGAAGCTCAGAAGAGGGTCTATGACGGTTGCTGCGGCTCAGGTGGGATGTTTGTTCAGAGTGAGAGGTTCGTTGAGCTACATGAACACAGAAAGGGCCAGATAAGCATTTTTGGACAGGAAAGCAATCCTACTACTTATAAGCTTGCCCGGATGAACCTTGCTATAAGAGGTATTGAAGCAAAGATCGAACTTGGGGATACACTCCTTGATGACAAGCTGCCAGATGTCAAGGTTGACTATATACTGGCTAATCCACCTTTTAATATCAGCGACTACTCAATCAAGAAGGATGACCATCGTTGGAAATATGGAGTACCACCCGCTGGTAATGCTAACTATGCATGGCTGCAACATTACATAAGCAAGCTTGCTCCGGGAGGATTAGCCGGGATTGTACTTGCAAATGGCAGTATGAGTAGCGATACTAATACTGAAGGCGAAATACGAAAAACCCTAATAGAGAAGGATTTTGTTGATTGTATGGTCGCTCTTCCATCTCAACTATTCTACAATACTCAGATTCCTGCCTGCCTCTGGTTTCTGGCAAGGGATAAGTCAAATGGAAAGTTCCGGAACAGGTCAGGCAATATTCTATTTATTGATGCCAGGGAAAAGGGAACTATGATCAGCAGGAGACAGAGGGAACTGACTGATGAGGATATAATGTTTCTCGGCGCAATTTATCATTCATGGAAGAGTAAAAACTGGGAGAAAGATTACGAAGATGTACCTGGCTTGTGCAAATCAGTTCCAATAGATGACGTAAGGAAGAATAACTATGTTTTGATGCCTGGAAGATATATTGATTTCGAGAAGGAAGAAGATGATGGTGAATTATTCGAGGAGAAGATGAGTAAACTTACCTCAGAGCTTAAAGAGCAAATGGACAGAGCCAAGGAACTTGATATTCAAATCACAAAGCACCTGACTTCCATAGGATTTAATATATGATTTCACACTTTCATTTGTAACAAAGAAATGAAACCAGACTGCTGGAGAACTTATAAACTGGGTGATATTGGTTTCTTCATTGGAGGGGTTACTTCAATAAAAAAAGACGATTATGGACACGGAACACCCTTCTTGCCCTATAAGAATGTATATAAGAACTCCAAAATAGATATAAGTAATTTAGAGCTGATGAGGGTTAGCAGCAAGGATATAGAAAAGAGAAACTGCATTTATGGAGACGTTTTCTTCACTGCATCATCTGAAACCCCAGATGAAGTGGCAATGTCTTCTGTATTGCTTGACCATATTCCTGACCTTACATTCAACGGTTTTTGTAAAAGGTATAGGTTGCATAATTTTGAAACTCTATTGCCTGGTTTTGCACGGTATTTATTCCGTGACAAGTCTTTCCGAAAAGATATTTATCAATTTGCAACCGGAGATATAAGATTCAATATTAGTCAAGAAAGTCTCGCCAAGATTGAAATCACAATTCCAGATGTATTCACTCAATCCCAAATCGCCTCCATCCTTTCTTCCCTTGATGACAAGATAGAGCTGAACCTGCAGATGAACAAAACCCTTGAGGCCACTGCTCAGACTATCTTCAAGGAATGGTTCATTAACTTCAGGTTCCCGGGATTTGATGGTGACTTGGTGGATGGATTGCCAAAGGGATGGAGGATTGGCAGTATATTGGAAATAGCTGATTTGCTGGGAGGAGGAACTCCAAAAACTGGAGTAAATGAATATTGGCATGGGTCTATTAATTGGATTTCCGCCAAAGACATTACCACTAACAATCGAAGTTTTATTCTCTCATCAGAAAAGTACATTTCTGAAAGTGGATTAAGACATAGCTCCGCCAATTTATTGCCAAAATATTCAACCGTTATATCCGCAAGAGGTACGGTTGGAAATTATTGTATACTCCCCGTAGAAATGGCTATAAGTCAATCTAATTACGGCATAAAATCTAACATTCAGAATAGTGACTATTTTGTATTTCTCATGATTGGTAACATGGTTGAGAAAATGAAAGCGTTTTCCTATGGCACTGTGTTCGATACTATTACAGCAAAGACATTTAGGGAAATTGGAATAATAATTCCATCTCACAAAGAGATTATACATTTTAATGAAGTGGTCACTCCAATTTTCGAAAAGATTCTCTCCAACTTAGAGCAGATACGAAGCCTGACCCAAATACGAGATTTGCTTATACCAAAGCTAATGACCGGTAAAATAAGAGTTGCATAAACACATACCCCATGAACCAGATACCAGAAGACCAAAACATTTGTTTCAAGAAAGTTGACTATGACCTTTCAGGTTTGCTTCATTATATTGACATCGGCGATATAGGTCTTCCCGACATTCAACGTCCGTTTGTATGGCCTAACAGAAAAGTTCGAGACCTTTTTGATAGTATGTATCGTGGTTTTCCCGTTGGTTATCTTCTATTCTGGTCTAATGCTGGCATGAGTAATACTCGGGCTATTGGCACAACTGATAAGCAGCATATACCCAACCTGTTGATAGTTGATGGACAACAGAGACTAACTTCTCTATATGCAGTATTAAAAGGGAAGTCTGTAATTGATAACGATTATAAAGAAAGGAAGATCGAGATTGCATTTAATCCTATAGAAGGCAAATTTGAAGTGACGGATGCTGCGATTCGCAAAGACCCTTTCTGGATCGCGAATATTTCTGATCTATGGATCAACCATAAAGGTAGTAGTCATTTTGCCATTAATAGTTATATTAAAAATCTCAAGTCTCAGAAAGAAATCACAGCAGAACAAGAGGAAATAATATCTATCAACATCGACAGACTCTGCGATATTAAGAAATATCCATTGACTGCTCTTGAGATTTCACCCGCAGTGGATGAGGAATCAGTATCTGATATTTTTGTCAGAATAAATAGCCTTGGAGCCAAACTCAATCAGGCGGACTTCATCTTGACGCTTCTTTCGGTCTTCTGGGAGGACGGAAGAAAAGAACTTGAGGCTTTCTGTCGAGATTCTTACTTCCCCCCAAAAACAAGCATTACTCCATCCTCATTTAATTATTTCATCCAACCCCATCCAGGTGAATTGCTGCGTGTTGCTATCGCCATCGGGTTTAATAGGGGTAGACTAAAGAGTGTATATCATATTCTTAGGGGAAAGGACCCGGATACAGATGAATATTCACCAACACTAAGGGATCAGCAATTTGCAATTCTTAAACAGGCACAGAAACAAATGCTAAACCTTAATGATTGGCATCAGTTTTTTGGAAGTCTGGTTGCCGCCGGATACCGAGGTTCTGAGATGATTAACTCAAACATAACCCTTATTTATGCTTATGCAATGTTTCTAATAGGCAGAACAAGATTTGGTCTGGACTATTATGAACTCCAAAAGCTGATTGGTAGGTGGTTTATCGCGACCAGTATTTCATCAAGGTATATCGGCTCATTTGAAAGTGAAGTGGATGGTGATTTGAGAAAAATAAAGGATCTCAGCACAAAGGAAGAATATATCAGAGCATTGGATGGAATAATCAATACGGCCCTTACCTCTGATTATTGGACAATAACGCTGCCTGAGCGACTCGATAGCTCTTCGGCGGTAAATCCACAGTATTTTGCATATCTGGCCGCACAGAATAAACTGAATGCTCCTGTCTTATTTTCTAATAAAAAGATCCATGAGCTCCTTGACCCAGTCCTGCATCCTACCAAGAAGCCTCTGGAGAAACATCACATCTTTCCCAGGGCTTGGCTTGAGGAGAATGTCACAAAAGAAATCAACAGGATAAACCAGATTGCGAATTTTGCTTTACTTGAATGGCCGGATAATATAAGTATCAGCGATACCCCTCCATCTGAATATGTCCCTTTGCTAAGAGGGAGATTTACAGATGAAGACTGGAAGTCGATGTGTGAACTACATGCTCTGCCAAACGAATGGGAGAACATGACATATAACGTATTTCTCGAAGAGAGAAGAAAACTAATGGCAGGTATTATAAAGAGAGGGTACGAAAAGCTTATCTGAAGTGCAACTACAATGCATACCATCACAGAAAATGACATAGAACTAATCTGCCTTGAATATCTGGAAAAGTTAGGTTATGGCATCATGTCTGGACCTGACATATCTCCGGAAGGTATTTTCCAAGAGAGAGACCACTCTGAGGTGGTTCTGAAAGGGCGATTGGTAGATGCGGTACAAAGACTTAACCCGGCTATTCCGTTTGATGCCAGGGAAGAAGCTATTAAAAAGGTCATTCGGGTATCAACTATCCACCTCTTATCGGATAATGAAGTGTTCCACATTTTCATGACCGAAGGTGTGCCGGTTGAGTTCCGAACCAGTGAAGGAATACGGGGAGACACAGTGCATCTGATCGATTTTGACAACCCTGAGAACAACGAGTTTCTTGCGGTAAACCAATTTACAGTAGTAGAGAACAACATTAACAAACGTCCTGATATTGTAATCTTTGTCAATGGACTGCCTTTGGTTGTTATCGAATTAAAGAACCCGACAGATGCTGGAGCGACAGTTAGAACCGCCTTTAATCAGCTTCAAACCTACAAGGAGGTCATACCTTCACTTTTCACATATAATGCCCTCCTGATCGCCTCTGATGGTTGGGAAGCAAAGTCTGGTACAATTACAAGTGACTGGTCGAGGTTCTTGCCGTGGAAGACTCACGATGGAAGTACGACAGCAGAGTCAACTGTACCACAAGTCGAGGTGATGTTCAAGGGGATGTTACAGAAGGCTACACTATTAGACCTGATAAGGCACTTCATTGTTTTTGAATCGAATAACGACAAGACATCAAAGAAGATAGCAGCTTATCATCAGTATTATGCTGTAAACAAAGCAGTCCAGACAACAAAAGATGCCGCAGGACAGGATGGCGACAGGCGCGCAGGCGTTATCTGGCATACTCAGGGTAGCGGAAAGAGTCTTAGCATGGTCTTCTATACCGGGAAGCTAATACTCGCCCTTGATAATCCTACTATTGTAGTACTTACTGACCGCAATGATCTTGATGACCAATTATTCGATACTTTCTATGGTTGTCGCCAGTTGCTGAGGCAAACACCTGCACAGGCTGAGGATCGCAAACATCTCAGGAGTCTCCTTAATGTTGCCTCCGGAGGTATTGTATTCACCACCATACAGAAGTTCATGCCTATCCTGGACAAGGATGAGATGGCTGACCCAGAGGTTGAGGAGCCTAACCCAGATGCCTATTTTATTATGAACAAGCCCTTGAGCCTTCGGAGGAATATTGTGGTGATTGCCGATGAGGCACATCGTAGTCAGTACGATTTTCTTGATGGCTTCGCAAAGCATCTTAGGGATGCCTTGCCCAGTGCTTCTTTCATAGGCTTTACTGGGACCCCGATTGAGTCGACCGATAGAAATACTCAGGCTGTTTTCGGTGATTACATTGATGTCTACGATATTCATCAGGCAGTTCAGGATGGGGCTACTGTCAGTATCTACTACGAGGGAAGATTGGCAAAGGTGAACTTTGAGGAGGATGAGAAAATCACCATCGACGAGGAGTTTGAAGAGCTGACTGAAGGCCAGGAGCTAAACGAGAAGCAACGGATTTCATCGAAATGGTCGAGACTGGAGGCAATCGTTGGCAATGAGAAAAGAATAATAAAGATTGCAGAAGACTTGGTAAACCATTTCGAGCTCCGGGAGTCTGTTGCCGAAGGCAAGGCAATGGTCGTCTGTATGAGCAGACGGATTTGTGTTGAGCTCTATGACGCTATTATCAAGCTACGACCGCATTGGCATAACGATGACGATACAAGGGGTCTGATTAAGGTGATTATGACAGGTAGCTCCAGCGACCCTGTATTCTGGCAGCAACACATCCGGAATAAGGCCAGGCGAAAAGCCATAGGAGACCGTATGAGGAATCCAGATGATGAACTTCAGATGGTAATCGTGAGAGACATGTGGCTCACCGGATTCGATGCCCCATGCCTGCATACTATGTACATAGATAAGCCAATGAGAGGCCACACCCTCATGCAGGCTATCGCAAGGGTAAACAGAGTCTTCAAGGATAAGGCAGGTGGCCTCGTGGTTGACTACCTGGGTATTGCCCAGGACCTCAAAAAAGCACTGCACGATTATACCTCAAGCGGAGGAGAAGGCAAGCCCACTTTTGACCAGGAAGAAGCTGTGGCCAAGATGCTCGAGACCTACGAAGTGCTGGTGCAAATGTTCTGGGATTTTGACTTCAGGAGATTTCACAAACTGCCCACACCCGAAGAAAAGTTCAGGTTCCTACCTGGGGCAGCAGACTATATTCTGTCGCTTGATGATGGAGCAGAGAGGTTTATCCATAATGTCAAGAAGTTACTCAAGCTGTTTGCATTGTCAGTTCCCAATGAGCAAGCTATTTCCATAAGAGATGATGTTGCATTCTTTCAGTCTGTGAGCGCGAGAATCATAAAGGTTACCGGACGTGGGGCTGGGACTGATGAGGAACTTGAAACATCTATTAAACAGCTCATATCGAAGGCGATAACAACTGATGATGTGATAGATGTATTTGATGCGGCGGGATTAAAGAAGCCAAGTATTGAGATACTGGATGACAAATTTTTGGCAGAGCTGAAGAATATGCCGCGTAAAAACCTGGCAGCAGAGTTGCTAAAGCGATTGTTGAAGGATGAGATCAGGAAACGTCTGCAATTCAATCTGACCGAAGGGAAGAAGTTCTCCGAGAGGCTCGAAGATGCTATCCAAAAGTATCATAACGGTATGGTGGATACGGTAGCCTTTATAGAGCAGTTCCTTATACCTCTAGCAAAGGAGATGAGGGAGGCCGACAGGAGAGGCGAGCAATTGGGACTTGATTATCGGGAGCTTGCCTTCTACGATGCTCTAGAGACCAATGATAGTGCTGTAGCTATTCTTGGAGACGATATACTCAGAACAATAGCCAGGGAGCTCCTTCAAAGTGTCCGTAACAGCACTACCATTGACTGGACAATAAAGGAGAGCGTCCAAGCGACTTTGAGGCGAAATATCAGAAGGATCCTTAGGAGATATGGCTATCCTCCCGATAAGCAGGAAAAGGCAGTTCAGACGGTTATTGAGCAAGCAAAATTACTTGCAGAACAAATTATTGTGTAACCAAAAGAAGTGGAGAATAATCCTTTCAAATCAATTGACCATGTACAACTGGAATAGAATTAAGACACAATTGACTGTTAACCTTGAGAAAATATTCTCAAGTAATATCCAGCCTGCATTTACAGACTTTTCTGATGCTCTTGAACTGTTCTTTAAAGTCATTCATGTTAAGTGTAACAATAAAATGATTGATGGACTTACGAGATCAATCCTTCCGGCTCTCTCTCAGGCATACGTTACTGAAAAGGGAGACATCAATTCTCTAAAAATTCTTGCAGAAGAACTCGAACCATTCTATAAAAAGCTTCTTATACTAATTCATAATACTGACTTTACCCAAGAAAGGGCAAAAACCCTTGGCCCACTTATGGAGGAGTTGCATCTATCACAGATAATAGATACTAGACATGGAAGCTTCTCAGAATTATTTCAAGAGTCAAATCTGAGGACATATGAAGGGCAGGGAGAGTATATTGAATATCTCTGCCATGCCTATATTATTCGAAATCAAGTTCATAATTCACCCAATTGGGACTATATCGATGTATTTACGAATCTCAGGAGCATTCTTGTTGCTTACTTGTATCCTATTCAGAAATACAAAAGTGAACTAACGGATTCCATTTTACACTATATACAAATTAATGCACCCGAAGTTGAGTTAGTAGTTGATAATCACACAAAGGCTTTATATGAATTTATTTCACTTGGGAATAATACTGTTGAAATAAAAAAACAAATACTCAATTCCTCCATCCTGTATTTTCTTCTTTCAAAAGAAACTGCTTCTCTGGAGGATATTATGAATCACTGCAATCATCAGTTTAATTCAAATGCCGATAAGGCATTTTATGTAAGGACTACAAATGCCCTACTTAGTGAGAAGAAACTAATACACGATCCGGTAAATAATGAGTTGCTCAGACTATCTGAGATAGAAACTGATAGACTACAAAAGGCGATATCAAATTTTGATTTCCTTGAGAAAAACTTCCTACTCTCTGTTCAACAAATCCTTTGCTCATATGCATTAGAGCAACACACCAACGAGGTCATTTCCAATCTTAAACTGCTGTTAGAAGCAAATTATGACATTGATCTGTATGAGATTTATAATCAAGTGTCTGAGCCCACGAATAATGAAAACTGCTCTAATTTTATCAAATACCTTGAGACGATAACCAAGACGAAGGAAGATTCCAATGAGATCTTCTTTAGCTTGTTGCGCCTATGTGAAGAAAATGATTTTCTCCACAGACTATCTGTAAGTAAGGTAATCTCTGGTTACATCAATTCCAATCAACTTCAAAACTATTTAAGGCTTCAGGAGAGAGTCGTATACATGGATACACAGATTATTCTGTACGTGCTATGCATTTATTATAAGGAGGTTAGAGAATACAATGTTTACTATAATATTACCAAAGACTTACTCAAATATTCCGAACTGAATCCTAACGTTAGTTTACACGTTTCCATTCACTATGTTTATGAAGCAGCCTATCACTTTAAGGAAGCCTTATTACTCATACCATTCGAGGAATTAAACTTTTATGGACCAAGAAATTCGCATAATGTATTCTTTCAGTATTATGAGTTCTTGAATAACAACGAGATGTTAGACTATGACATAAATACCTTCGCAGACTTTCTTGAAGGATTTGAATTCGATTCAGAAGATGTATTTAGTTCATCATTTTTACAAGTAGCTGCTGGATTGATTACAAGATTTCTGGAGAGTTTTGGCATAAGCGTTGAGAATATCCACAAACCATTAAACCAAGCTCATGAAGAGGTGTTTGATGTTTTTAAGAACGTATTAAATACACTCGGCAGACCCAGGCAAGAGGCCACAATAGAAAATGACGCCAGTATGCTTTATTTCCTTACAAATAAGTACAGTCCAGATCAAGAACCATTCTTTATAACTTGGGATAATAGCTTTTACGAGGCGAGGAAAAGATATCTTACAAAATTCAGGGGCTGCAAGAATTTCTTCTTATACACGCCATCCAAACTATTAACTAACCTATCTCTTACAATATTCGAAATTAATCCAGAAAGTGTAACAAAAGAGTTTTTATCAATACTTGATGCAGATGATATTCAGTCTAAAACCAGCAACTTCCTAGACACAATAAACCTATTATTTGACATAGATAAAGATGAGAGAAGGAAATATTTGGCAAAGCTTAATGAGTTCAAATTGAAATATATAATTGACCAAGAAGCCTCACCAGAAGAAGGAGGCAATGAGGAGAAGGTCCAACCATACTCAGCTCTACTTCATGAACTTGCCAATAATGTAAATAAAAGAGACTCTAAGCTGTCACTTGATAGCTTAAAGGCCTTATTGTCAGATGAAAAGTATTTTGACGCTTTAACTGAGATATTTGACAAAGAGCTTGAGTTTTATACCGGGAATTATAGATTCTCAACCAAATTTGTCGATAATGTCTATTCATTAATCAAACGCAGGAAGGATTCATAGATTGACTTAATAAGTAACCGGAACCTTGCTGGCATCTCCGAGAGAGAGAAAACCCTACTGGCCGAAGGAACTGAAAGAGATGATCCCCGAGATCGAGAGAAGGATGAAGATCTAGGTGAACTTATCACATTTTCTACGATGATTCCTGTGTGTTCGACAGAGAGATTATAAGGCAATTTTTCACGTCTGTTTGTACAACGGTTGGCACAAAAACAAAAAAAGAAATCCGAATTAGCTGATTATCAACTTATTCGGATTCACGTCTGTGGTACCACCAGGAATCGAACCGGGGACACACGGATTTTCAGTCCGTTGCTCTACCAACTGAGCTATGGTACCATTTCGGACGGCAAATATACTGCTTTTATATTTTTTGTGCAATACCTG
>Ga0116164_10002863_pt1 | contig 12110 bp, 12 predicted proteins | sample AD_UKC109_MetaG_FD_89888 | JGI IMG/M metagenome (GOLD analysis project Ga0116164, IMG submission 89888) | Active sludge microbial communities of municipal wastewater-treating anaerobic digesters from Hong Kong - AD_UKC109_MetaG | ecosystem: Engineered > Bioreactor > Anaerobic > Digestate... | reverse complement strand
TTTGGCAACTGCTGATGGCAGCTTCCGCCACATGACGCATCAAAACACTTACTGTAACGCTGCCCACTCCCCCGGGGACAGGGGTTATCGCATGAACTTCCGATAAAGCTGCTTCTGTATCAACGTCTCCACAGATCTTTCCGTCAGTGGAAACATTTATACCCACATCTATCACTATCTGATTTTTATTGAAAAATGATCTGTCTGCCATGCCGGCTTTTCCTGCCGCAGCTATTATTATTTCAGACTTTCTGCAAATTTCTGCTGTATCCGGGGTTTTTGAATGGCATAGAGTCACTGTGGAATCAGCTTTAAGAAGCAGCATGGCCAGAGGTCTTCCTGACACATTACTTCGGCCTAACACAGTGCTTTTCTTTCCCGCCGGATCCATATCGTAAAACTCCAGTATCTCCATACAGGCCGCCGCCGTACATGGAGCAAAAAAATCATCTTTGCCGCTATAAAGGGCTGCCATGGACTTTTCTGTTATTCCGTCAACGTCCTTTTCGGCATCCAGCACCCCACAGACCTTTTCATCATCTATGGCAAATGGCAGAGGTCTCATTACCAATATTCCGTGTATGTCTTTATCCCTGTTTAGCATTTTTATTATTTCAACGACCTCTTCTGTGGATGCCTCTTCGGGCAGTGTATACTGATCAACATCTATACCTGTTTTCTCGGCTTTTTTTAAAATGGCTTTTTCATATGTTTCATCTTCCGGTTTCGCTCCGACTCTTACTACTGCCAGTGCAGGAATTATGCCTTCGGCTTTGAGGGTTTTTGTTTTTTCTGCTGTTTCTTTGTTCAGCGCATCTGCAACTTCCTTGCCTGTAAGAAGCTTTGCCATTTTTTATCCTTTCAGTTCACACTCGACATTTTTATACACAGCCTCTGCGAAGGCCGTGTATTCTTCCAGCATTTTTTCTGCTCTTTCGTTTATTTCTTCCGCATATGCTCTGTCATTCATTGATTTAGTATTAATAAAAACATTAAGACTTGCAGCCTTTAATGCTGCTTTGCAAAAAACAGCTCCTGCTCCTGCATCACTCAATGCCATCCTGCTGCCTTTTTTTGCAAAGCCGTCACAGACTTCGATTGCATCACAGCATTTTTCCATTATTTCAAAAGGGACTGAACATGCGCGTCTGAGACATTCTTCCATCACTTTTGTTTTTTCTGTTTTTTCTTCCTGGTTACTTTCCGGCATGCCATAGGCCTTCGCCAGTGGCTCAAATACTATGGCGTCCTTTTGTACCAGTAAAAGAAAGTCTTTTTGAAGCATTGAAGCTTTTTCTTTTAATATGGATATGTCTTTTTGAACATCATCATACTTTTTTTTGCCCACAGTCAAAGACCCTACCATATTACCAAGGGCGGTTCCTACTGCAGCCACCAGGGCAGATGCGCCTCCTCCCCCCGGCACAGGATCACTTCCTGCCAGCATATCAACAAATTCTTCGCAGTTCTTTTTAGTAAATGTCATGCTAAAACAAACCCGATATCTTTCCATCTTTGTTAACGTCTATGTTTTCGGCCGCCGGCACTTTGGGAAGTCCCGGCATAGTCATTATGTCTCCTGTGATGGCAACTATAAAGCCCGCTCCGGCAGATATCTTCATGCTGCGTACAGTAAGTGTGAAATCCTTCGGAGCGCCCAGAAGCTTCATGTCGTCCGAAAAGCTGTATTGGGTCTTTGCCATACATACGGGCACATTCCCAAATCCCAGATCCTCCAGCTGTTGCATTTGTTTCTTTGCATTATCGGTGAAGCTAACACCGGAAGCTCTGTATATCCTCTTGGCAATACTTTCGATTTTTTCCCTTATGGACATATCCAGATCGTATGCTTCTTCAAACCCGTTTCCGTTGCTGCAAAGTCTTAAAACTTCGTCGGCCAGCTCAGAAGCACCGGATCCGCCCATTGACCATACCCGGCTCAAAGCCACATTGACTCCCAGTTCCCTGCATTTTTCTTCAACCATATCCAACTCGGCTTTGGTGTCCTTTGGGAATGCATTGATTGCCACCACCACCGGCAGTTTATAGACTTTAGTTACATTCTCAACATGCTGCAGAAGATTCGGCATACCTCTTTCAAGGGCTTTCAGATCTTCCTTCTCAAGTTCTGCTTTGGAAACTCCTCCGTGATGCTTAAGCGCACGGACCGTTGCAACTATAACTACAGCTGAAGGTTTGATCCCGGACATACGGCATTTTATGTCAAGAAACTTTTCCGCTCCCAAATCTGCCCCGAAACCGGCTTCCGTAACAACATAGTCCGCCAGCTTAAGCGCCATTTTTGTTGCCATTACCGAATTGCAGCCGTGGGCTATATTTGCAAAAGGTCCGCCATGAACGAATGCCGGTGTGTGCTCAAGGGTCTGCACCAGATTGGGTTTTAAGGCATCTTTCAAAAGCGCAGTTATTGCTCCCTGTGCTTTTAACTGACCCGCTGTAACAGGCTTGTCGTCAAAAGTATAGCCGACAACTATCCTGGATATCCTGGCTTTCAGATCATCTATATCCTTTGAAAGGCATAATATAGCCATTATTTCGCTGGCCACTGTAATGTCATATCCGTCTTCTCTGGGTACACCGTGAGGTTTGCCTCCAAGACCGTCAACGATATTTCTTAGCTGGCGATCATTCATGTCAACACACCTTCTCCAGGTTATTTTTTTGCTATCGATACCCAGAACGTTCCCCTGTTGTATATGATTGTCTATCATGGCTGCCAGAAGATTGTTGGCAGCTCCGACAGCATGTATGTCACCGGTAAAATGAAGATTGATATCTTCCATGGGCACCACCTGAGCATATCCGCCTCCGGCAGCTCCGCCTTTGACTCCAAAGACCGGCCCCAGTGAGGGTTCACGCAATGCCACAAATGTTTTCTTGGCTTTCTTTGATAACCCGTCGGCAAGACCTACGGTAGTTGTGGTTTTTCCCTCTCCCGCCGGCGTTGGTGTAATTGCTGTTACAAGTATGAGTTTACCATCATCCTTATTTTTCATCTCTTCAAGAAGGCTGTAATTTATTTTTGCTTTATGATTCCCGTAAAGCTCCAGATATTTTTCATCTATACCTGCTTTTTCTGCTATTTCTTTTATGTCTCTTGTTTTATTTTCCTGTGCGATCTCGATGTCTGATTTATATGCCATTTTTCCCTCCTGTAAATAAGTCCTTTTTTTTAAAAAACGCCTCTTATGCCCGAATCATTTATGATCTCGGCCAGATCTTTATATTTATTCAAAGAATAGATATGCATTCCGTCTATACCCATATTCATGTACTTGTACATCAACTTGATAGTATATTCCTTTCCCGCTTTTTTGAAATCATCAGGATCATCGCTGTATTTTCCTATTACATCAGCAAGATCCGATGGTATGGAGCATCCGTTGCTCAATGTCATTCTTATAAGTCCGTCTTTGAAAAGCACTGGCATTATTCCCACAATGACCGGCACAGTAACTCCTGCTTTCTTCAGTTTTTCCCTGAACCTTTCATACTCTTCCACATCATAGCAAAGCTGAGTCAGAAAAAATTCAGCGCCATTGTCCTGCTTGGATCTCAGGTGGGCGATATCCGCCTCTTTGGAAACAGCTGATATATGCTTTTCCGGATAGCATGCAGCTCCTATACACATATCCGGAAACTTATCCTTTATATGTGATATAAGCCTGTCTGCATGAAGAAAGTATCCTTGCGTATCTTTCCATCCCTCCGGCAGGTCTCCCCGGAGAGCCATTATATTGTCTACTCCCATTTCCTTATACTCGCCGATTTTTTTTGTTACTTCTTCTCTGGAACTGCCAATACAAGTAAAATGTGTCATGACATTGCGCCCGGCATCAATTATTGCTTTGCATGTTTCTTTACTGCGGCCCACATTTGTGCCTCCGGCTCCGTAAGTACAACTTATGTAATCAGGTTTGAATCTGGCAAGTTCATTCAGAGTTTCGGTAAGCGGTTCCATTGGTTTGTCTTCTTTTGGGGGGAAAACTTCGAACGAAAAAGTCATTTGCCTTTTTAATAATTCACTTATCTTCATTTTCTGCTCCTTATACCGAATATACTATAATATTTTACGGATATATAAAAGTGTTTTTTTACTGCTTTGTGGCTATGATTTTTTTAAGGAATGTGATACGATGTATAGGGCATATGCCATGTGCCTTTATCCCTTCATAATGGGCTTTAGTTCCATATCCTTTGTTTTTGTCAAAGGAATACCAGGGATACTGTTCATGATATGATTTCATCATTGCATCTCTTGTCACCTTGGCAACTATCGAGGCTGCCGCTATGGAAATACTTTTTGAATCGCCATGGATCAATGATGTCTGCGGAGTTTCAATTTCTGATATTTTAACGGCATCGAAAAGAATATGCTGCACCTTTTCTCCCAGCATAATCTCTGCATTTTTCAATGCTTCTTTCATTGAAAGCTTTGTTGCTTCAAGTATGTTTATACTATCAATTGTTTTTTCACCTGCCATACCTATCCCGTATGCCAGGGCTTTTTCTTTTATTATCGGACAGAACATATCTCTTTTCTTTTCGCTGAGTTTTTTTGAATCATCTATTCCAAGTACATCAAAGTCAATAGGCAGTATAACCGCCGCAGAAACCACCGGTCCTGCCAGAGGGCCTCTGCCCACTTCATCTACACCCGCAACAAAATATATGCCTTGATTGTACAGGTTTTCCTCAAAGGTTCTCATTTCCTTTAATTTTTGTTTTGAATATTCCTCGGTATGCTTTTTATTCATTGGGTTTTTCCAGAGTGATTCTGCCGATCTTACCGGATCTGAATTCATCCAGAACAGTCCGCCCCGTCCTTTCATAATCGATTTTCTGACCGGGAAGGATGAATCCCCTTTTTGATGCAATCAACTCCATAATATTGATAGGTTTGCTTTCTACTATTTCATTCACCTTAAGATTATAGCGGCCGGCCAGAAGATCGGGATGATCTTTAGCCAGTACGGCTATCAGTTCCAGTGCCATCTCCTGCGGATCCATTATTTCATCTTTTATAGAGCCACAGAAAGCAAGATTCTTTCCAATGTTTGGATCTTCAAATTTGGGCCAGAGTATCCCGGGGGTGTCAAGTACCTGCATATCTGCTCCGCTGCCGGTTTTCTGCTGTTTAAGATTCAGCCACTGTTTGCCCTTTGTGACTCCGGGTCTGTTCCCCGTCCTGGTGCTTTTTCTTCCTGTCATACGGTTTATCAAAGACGATTTGCCCGAATTCGGAACACCTGCTATCATTATTCGAAAGGGTTTTTTTGATTTGCTTTGACTTCGCATTTTGTTCAGTATATCATAAAGTTCCTTTATACCTTTACCGCTCATACAGTTTAATGCAACTGCCGCGGCATTTTTTTTCTCACTTCTCAGCTTAATCAGCCAGTCTTCGTTGGTTATTGGGTCTGCCAGGTCGCTTTTGTTAAGAGCGGTCACTCTGGGCTTGTCTTTCAGGATCTCATTTAATACCGGATTGCGGCTTGATATTGGTATTCTTGCATCTATGACTTCCACAACAACATTAACCAGTTTAAGGTTCTCCTGGATAAGTTCTTTTGTTTTTTTCATGTGACCCGGATACCAGTTTATAACGTTTGTCATTTTTTTGCCTCTCCATGGCGCTATTATAACAGAAAGTTGTCTTCTGCGGGCATGTTTATCGCTTGCCACTCCATAATTTATAAAAAAAGACCATCCCTTTTGGGATGGTCCGGAAAAAGCTTTACTCTTTCGTTTCTTCGTCTGTCTTGTTTTCGTCTTCAACTGCTTTGGTTTCTGAAGCCTCTGCTTCGGGAATTTCTTCTGTCTCGGTTTCGCCTTCTGCTTCGACTTTTTCAGTTGCTTCAACCTCTTCAACGCCTTCTGCTTCGGCTGTTTCAGTTGCTTCAACCTCTTTAACGCCTTCTGCTTCGGCTGTTTCGGCAGCCTCAGCTTCTGCTGCGGCTTTGGCCTCCTGCACTGCCTTCGCAGCTTCTTCCTCAGCTCTTATCCTGGCAGCTTCCATGGCTTTCAGTTGTTCTTCTGTGTATATCTTTGATTTGATCTTTGCTGATTTGCCTGTTCTCTTCCGCATATAATTCAGCTTAGCTCTTCTTACGTTACCTTTTCTGACAACTTCTATTTTGTCTATTCTCGGTGAATGAAGCGGGAATGTTTTTTCAACACCAACACCTGAAGCTATCCTTCTTACTGTGAAAGTCTCATTGACTCCGCCATGTTGTCTTTTCAGAACAAATCCTTCAAATATCTGGATCCTTTCTCTTGAGCCTTCTTTTATTTTGATATGCACTTTTACAGTGTCGCCCACATCAAACGCAGGGATATCACTCTTCTTATATTCATCTGTGATTGCCTGTATTACATCCATTTGTGATTCCTCCTTCCCTCCAAGACGTTCTTGGTATCTGCTCATACTCAGAGGACCGCCCGTAATAACTACAACAATATAGCACAAAACCCCTGCAAATGCAAGGGGTTTTTTATATCTCAATTCTTATCTAAACTATTTTGAAGATGCTGTGCTTGTACTTGATCCCATGCCCGGCAACCTTATTATAGCCACTGTTTTCCTGCTGCCTATTCTTCCTACTATGACACCTGTGCTGTAATCAGAGGCATGTATGATTTTGCCATTTCCGTAATAGATCGCAACATGTGTTATTCTTTTCACGCTACCACTCCTGGAAAACATTATTATATCTCCCGGTTTGGCTTTTTTGATGTTCCTTCCTATATTGTACTTCTTATATTTTCTGTATGTCGTACGTCCCATTCTGGGGACTTTTTTTACTTTTGCCCCGCTGTTTTTGTATACCCAGTATACAAATCCGCTACAGTCAAATGATTTGGGCCCGGTACCTCCGTATCTGTATCTGGCTCCCAGTTTTGATTCTGCTTTTTTGATTATTTTTCCGGCATTTGTTTTCCAGAATCCGGCACTTCTTACTACTTTACCGGATTTCGTTTTTGCTGATAAGGTTTTTGAGTATTTGCTGTATATTTTTTTATTACCTGAATAATAATATGCTTTTATCCTGTACTTGTATTTTTTATTTTTCTTGAGCTTTTTGTTTTTATAGCTGATGGTATTTGCTTTTTTTATTGTCTTGATCTTTACATATTTCTTACCCTTGGCCCTGTAGATCACATATCCGTCCGCATCCTTTACGACATTCCATTTGATTATAACAGATGTTTTAGCGGTGGACTTGATCTTAAGTATGGGAGGACCAAAAACCTCCGCAGATATGAGTCCCACGGCAGGAATTTCCTGAACGACGGGTGTCTGTATCATTTGCTGATCCGGTTCCTCTGTCAGAACTGGTGGATCTGCTGTTTCTCCACCATTTTCTCCGGGTTGTTCTCCCGTTCCGGGTCCCTGAATATCCTGTGTTGTCTGAGGATCGGTCGCTGTGTCATCTTCTGCCAGTACTGCGGTCGGCGTACAAAAAACTGAAAAAGCCATAAAAACTATTACCGTCCATAATATTGGTTTTCTTTTCATAAATACTCTCCGGTTTCACATTTCTAATTTGTCTTTGGATCCCAACATAATGAATGTTACCATTTTGTCACATTAGTGTCAATATAAAAAGTTGATGTTCACAAAACACTCACATACTTAATACAGCATATTGCCTTCAAATCATTAAAAAAGCGCCCTTGGGGCGCAATATGTTGTGTTTGCGATCATTCATTTTTTTTGTCATTTTTTTCTTTTATGCGTGGGGATTTTGTATGTACATCTGTCATTACAATGAACACATACATTGCTGCCACTGCCATAAGTCCTGTTGCCTCAACATAAAGTTCCCTGCTTAAAAGCACTGCTGCTGTTCCCATAATACCGCATACTCCGTACATGCAAAGAACTGTTCGCCTTTGTCCCATGCCGGCTCTCAAAAGCCTGTGATGTATATGTTCACTGTCAGCCTGCATTACCGGTCTGCCGTTGATTTTTCTTCTTATTATTGCCCAAAGAGTATCAAATATGGGCAGAGCAAGTACCAGGGCGGGAATAAGGACCGCCACCATGGTCGCCCTCTTCACCGGCTCCAGTATGGAGAAATTGGCTATCATGAAACCGAGAAAAAGTGCCCCGCCGTCCCCCATGAATGTCTTGGCGGGATAGAAATTAAAAGGAAGAAAGCCCAAGGCCCCGCCTGCCACAGCCAGCATACAAATACAACCGGGATAATACCCGAAGATATATGCAACATATGCAATACAAAGAGATGCAATGGCAACTATGCCCGCTGCCAGCCCGTCAGCACCGTCCACAAGGTTTATCGTATTGGTGATGGCAACTATCCATATGACTGTGATTATAAAACCCACTACTCCTGCCAGCTGCTGGGTGCCTTCTCCAAAATAGTTGGCAATGAAATCTATACGGTTTCCCGCAAAGAAAACCACCATCGCGCATCCAATCTGTCCGGCCAGTTTGACAGGAGCAGGCAAATCTTTAAAATCATCGATAGTCCCCAGAATATAAATCAGAACACCCCCAACCAATATGCCTAAAATTTTTGATGTGGTGACGTTTTCTCCTTCCAGGAACCCTAAAAACAAAGCCAGGGCCACTGCTATTGTAACTCCCGCAAATATTGCAGTACCGCCTATTCTTGGTATGGGCTTGGTATGTATCCTTCTGGCATCCTTCGGGACATCCATTGCTCCTGTCTTTTTAGCCAAAGCAATAGCTGCCGGCGTGAGGGCGGCAGTTACAACAAATGCACAAAGATATATCCCTATCAGGCAAATCATCCTGTTCGATTCATCCATTATCTGTATTTTCCTCCTGCCCCGTCAAATGCTTCTCCTATCATCAAAAAATATGCGATCTCATGCTCTGGGGTGGGTCTTGTCATAAACATCTTTTATCCTGTTTTTAGTTACACTGAGATATATCTGGGTGGCGGCTATATCCTCATGCCCGAGAAGTTCCTGCAGGGATTTTAAATCTGCTCCGTTCTGTATCATGTGTACTGCAAAGGAATTTCTCAATATGTGCGGGGTGAGTTTGTTCTCTATTTTTTCTTTTTCGGCATATTCCTTCAGCACTTTCCACAATCCCTGTCTTGTCATTCTCTGGCCGTAATAATTCACAAAAAGGGATTTCTCCGATCTGTTATCTTTTATTATCATATCCCTGGCATCATATATATATCTTTCCAGAGCCTGTCTTGCGGGTCTTCCAATGGGTATTATCCTGGCCTTGCCATGTTCTCCCGGACATGTGAAAAAACCTATCCTTAGATTCACATCTTCGACATTTGCCGCTATGACTTCATTTACTCTTATACCTGTGGCATAAAGCAGTTCCAGTATTGCTCTGTCCCTCAGTCCCCTGGGATCCTCCGAGGGAGAATCAAGTAATCTGTCCACTTCATCTATTGTAAGATATTCCAGTTCCTTACGTTCTACTTTTGGTGTTTTGATCCCGGATGTGGGATTGCCGGAAATAATGCCGGCATTTTGCATATAGTTAAAAAAAGATCTGGTGGATGCCAGTTTTCTGTTGATGGTAGCAGCAGATTTACCTTCGTTTTTCAGTTTAAGCAGATATCCGACAATTTCAGTGTTTGTGGTCTCTGCAGGATCTTTTATTCCTTTTTCTTCTTCAAAAGCAAAAAAATCCATTACATCACGTTCATATGCCTCCAGTGAGTTTTTGGACATTTTTTTCTCTTTTGTCAAATATTTTATGAACCCTTCAATGTGCATCGATCATCCCCCGCTTAAAGAAAACCTGACATCAGTATACCGTACATGCATTTGGTTGACAATAACAATCACTGATTTTGAAGGTGGTTTTTTGCCAGTAATATGGCAACTACTGTTTTTGCGTCCCGGATCTCCCCCCGGATTACCATGCTGTATGCCTCTTCAAAATCGTACTCCACCACCTCAATGGCTTCGTTTTCATCGAAATCCGTTTCACCCGGTGTAAGCCCCTTTGCCAGATAAATATATAAAACTTCATCTGTATATCCAACGGAAGTTTTAATTGCTGTCATGAATTCCATGGAATCGGCGGTGTATCCGGTTTCTTCTTTTAGTTCCCTTTGTATTGTTTCAGCGGGTTCTTCTCCCTTTTCTATTTTGCCGGCGGGAGCCTCGAGAACTACGCATTCGACGGGTTTTCTGAACTGTTTCACCAGAACTATCTTTCCTTCATCGTTTATTGCCGCTGCAACAGCCCCACCATTGTGCTCGACTATTTCTCTGTAGGAAGTGCCGTTTTTCACTGTCACCTTATCTCTTCTGAGATTCAGTATGGCACCTTCATATATTCTTTCACTGCTCAGGGTTTTTTCTTCAAATATCATTTTGTCATCACCTTTGATTTGTTCAGGGCGGCACTGAAGGCTTCTTCTACTACACCTGTCAGATCTCTTTTCTTAAGTACCTGAACAGCTTCTATGGTTGTTCCCCCGGGAGAGCAGACATTTTCCCTTAGTTTTCCAGGAGACTCTTTTGTTTCAAGGACCATTTTTGAAGCCCCCAGCATGGCCTGTGCGGCAAAAACGATTGCTTTTTCTCTTTCCATTCCGTTCTTTTCCGCGGCGGATACAAGAGCTTCAATGAACATATATGCATATGCGGGACTGCTGCCGCTTAATGCGGTAACACAATCCATAAGATCTTCAGTGACTTCTTCAGCTTTTCCGGTGGATTCGAATATATCCATAACTGTGCTGAAAAGTGCATCGTCCACATTGGGATTTTTTGCAACTGCCGTCATCCCCTGTCCTATAAGAGCAGGTGTATTCGGCATTATCCTGACCACTTTTGCTGTTTTCCCCAGATACTTTTCAATAAAAGATATACTCACTCCGGCCGCCATAGACACGACCACCTTATCGTCTGCATATGCCTCCGATATCTCCGGCATGACTTTTTCAAAAATATTGGGTTTCAATCCCAGTATTACAATATCGCTGCCCTCCACAAGAAGGCCTGCGCTTTTTGCCGGGTATACCCGGTATTGTTCTGCTATTTCCATGAGCTTTTGGGGATCCGCATCATAAGCCAGTATCTCACTTCCTGATACCATAGCTTTTTTTGAGTATCCCTTAAGGATCGCTCCTCCCATATTTCCGGTACCTATGAATCCGATTTTCATTTATTCATTATTCTCCTCTTATGATCTGAACCCTTTTGTTTTTATGGGCATAAAAAAGTAGTCCCTTTAGCTTTGCCTTCTGCAGCATCAATAATAATGGATCTTTTTCTTCCGTTCATCAGAACTGTGGGTATGTAGTACTTTCTTGCTCTTTTTGCTGCTTCTATTTTTGTAACAATGCCTCCGGTACCGAAATCACTCTTGCCCTTGGCATCGATATTCTCAAGGAGTGAATCCAGATCATATATTTCTTCGATCAATCCCGCATCCTTGTTTTCTTTGGGATCTTTATCAAAGACTCCGTCAATATCGCTTAACATAATAAGAACATCCGCATTCCAAAGACTGGCCGCCGCCGCCGCCAAAGTGTCGTTGTCGCCTATTTTTATCTCCTCGACGCTTACGCTGTCGTTTTCATTTATTATGGGAACGACTCCTTCATCGACCATGGTGAAGAGAGTATTTCTTATATGGAGATTTCGCTGGCTTTCGGTAAAATCATCCCTGGTCAGAAGCATTTGCCCTACATTTATTCCATGGGCGGCAAAATATTCTTTGTATGCCATCATCAATTCTACCTGCCCTATGGCACAAAGAGCCTGTTTGTAATTCATATCATCTCTGCGGCTCCATCTGTCTATGGCGCCGGCGCCGCATATGCCAGCCCCGGAAGAGACTATAATCACCTGTTTACCGCTCTTCATAAGGCTGTTTACCTGTTCAGCTATGTCTTTCATCACTTCCTTGTTTACAGTTCCGTTATCACTGGAAAGTACATTGCTTCCTATCTTGATAACTATTTTTCTGCTTTTCTTTAGCAATTCGCTTAGGGCTGTCATTCTATATCCGTTCTCCTTGTTTTAAGATGAAATCATTATATCATCTTTGTACCGCAAATAAAAATTGATTTTCAAAAAAGAGATTCCATTTTATAAAAAACCCTTGA
>Ga0116164_10002857_pt1 | contig 12120 bp, 7 predicted proteins | sample AD_UKC109_MetaG_FD_89888 | JGI IMG/M metagenome (GOLD analysis project Ga0116164, IMG submission 89888) | Active sludge microbial communities of municipal wastewater-treating anaerobic digesters from Hong Kong - AD_UKC109_MetaG | ecosystem: Engineered > Bioreactor > Anaerobic > Digestate... | reverse complement strand
TCAACGGCGTGGAACTTGGCAGCGGCAGTGTACGTATCCACCGGCACGATATTCAGAGTATGGTGTTCGACGCGCTTGGCTTTTCCAAAGAGGAGGCCAAGGAACGCTTCGGTTTCATGATGGGCGCGTTTCGATTCGGCACGCCGCCGCACGCGGGCTTTGCGTTTGGCCTGGACCGGTTTTGCATGCTCCTGACGGGCGCGAGCTCCGTACGCGAGGTGATCGCTTTTCCCAAAACCAAGGACGCGAGCTGCCTGATGACCGATGCGCCGGACTTTGTGGACGCCAAGCAGCTGGAAGAGCTAAAGCTTGGTGTAAACTCCGCCAATGAATTGCGCGAGGAGCACATCCAGCAGATGACCCGGGAAACGGTGCAGAATACCGCACTGTTGAGCATGCTGAGCCTGTCTGCCAGCGATGAGCAGGCACTGGATAAGGATTTTCTGGGTATTGTTGAGTTTGCGGGCGAGCTGGAAACGCTGGAAAAGAAAGCGCCGCCCGTGCCGTACGATCCAATGCTCAAGAGTGTCAATGTCCGTCCGGACAAGGCAGGGGATAGCTTTGCGGTTGAGGAAGTGCTGATGAACGCTAAAACCACGATGAATCAATGTATCACCGTACCAAAGACCTTTGAATAAGGAGGTGGGAGCATGAAAGACTATCAAACGATATGCGCAATGACGGTGAAAGCGCTTGTGGACGCTCTGGAAAGCGGTGCGCTGACATCCGTTGCGATAACGCAGGCTTGCCTGGACAGCATTGCGGATCAGGATCAAGCCATCCACGCGTTTTTGGCTGTTTATTCCCAGTCCGCGCTGGCGGAAGCCGCAAAGAGCGATGAACGCCGCAAGAGCGGCAAAACTTTATCCAAGCTCGACGGTGTTCCCGTCGCCCTCAAGGACAATATGCTGGTCAAGGGCACGGTTTGTACCTGCGCATCCAAAATGCTTCAGGACTTCGTATCGCCCTATGACGCGACCGTGACGGAGAAAATTAAAGCGGCCGGAATGCCGATACTCGGTAAGCTGAACATGGATGAGTATGCCATGGGATCCTCAAACGAAAACAGCGCGTTCGGCGTTTGCCGGAACCCCTGGGCCATGCAGCGTGTGCCGGGCGGTTCATCCGGCGGGGTCGCAGCGGCGGTTGCGGCGGGCATGGTTCCCGTGGCGCTTGGAAGCGATACGGGCGGAAGCATCCGCCAACCCGCATCGTTTTGCGGCGTGACCGGAGTGAAGCCCGCCTACGGCACGGTGAGCCGCTATGGATTGGTGGCGTTTGGCAGCTCGCTGGATCAGATCGGCCCGATTGCCAAAACCGCCGAGGATACCGCGCTGATCATGGAGATCATTGCGGGTTACGATATGCATGACGCGACCAGTGATAGCACGATTCCTGCGGATTTTGCAATTATACCCAGTCATACACTAGAAGGCAAAATCATCGGCATGCCGACGGAATGCTTCGGAGAGGGGCTTTCTCCCTCTGTGAATAAGGCGATTCAAAACGCCGCAAAGCAGCTGAAAAGCCTCGGCGCGAAAATCATCGAGGTCAGCATACCATCCATACGCTATGCTTTGTCTGCGTACTATGTGCTGTCCAGCGCCGAGGCGTCCAGCAATCTGGCGCGGTTTGACGGAATCCGCTACGGTTACCGCACCGAGCATTACGCGGACTTGGACGAGCTTTATCGTAAAAGCCGTGAAGAAGGATTTGGCTTGGAGGTCAAGCGCCGCATCATGCTGGGAACCTTCGCGCTGTCCAGCGGGTACCAGGATCAGTATTACTTAAAAGCGCAGCAGGCGCGCGACTTGCTGCGGCACGAGTATCTGGAAGTGCTGGAAAGCTGCGACGCGGTGCTTACGCCTGTCGCGCCGACCGTGGCTTTCCGCCTGGGCGATAAGACGGATGATCCCATGGAGATGTATATGGGCGATCTCTATACCGTTACGGCAAACCTCACTGGCTTGCCTGCCATGAGCGTACCCTGCGGTCATGTAGAGGATGACGGCGATCTGCTGCCTGTCGGCATGAGCCTGCTGGGCGCGAAGGATAGCCTTCAAACACTGCTAAGTATAGCCGACACCTATGAAAAACACTTCAGGCCAAATGCCGGAATACGGCCTTACGAACAGTGCAATGGAGGTGCCGTGCGATGAACTGGGAAATGGTAATAGGCCTGGAAACCCATGTGGAACTGCAAACGGAAAGCAAGGTGTTCTGCTCGTGCAGGGCGGAGTTCGGCGCGCAGCCCAACACCAACGTGTGCCCCGTATGTATGGGGCTTCCCGGCGCGCTTCCGGTGTTCAATGAGCAGGTGCTGCATTATGCGGCCAAGGCCGGGTTTGCCCTGAATTGCAACGTGCATCATCGCAGCCGCTTTGACCGGAAGAACTACTTCTATCCCGATTTGCCAAAGGCGTATCAGATCAGCCAGTTTTACAAGCCGATCTGTGAAAATGGATGGCTTTCTGTGCAGACATCGCAGGGTGAGAAGAAAATCGGTATTACGCGCATTCATATCGAGGAGGACGCGGGCAAGCTTCTGCATGATGAGAAAAACGGAACGCTCTTGGACATGAACCGCTGCGGCGTACCGCTGATCGAGATTGTTTCGGAGCCGGATATGCGTTCGGCGGAAGAAGCGGTCGCTTATCTTCGTAAGATTCGCGCGATTCTAACCTATATCGGCGTCAGCGATTGCCGGATGAACGAAGGCAGCCTGCGCTGCGATGTCAACCTGTCGATCCATCAACCTGGCGAGCCGTTTGGTATCCGCACGGAGATGAAAAACCTGAACTCGTTTCAAAGTGTGGAGCGTGCCATCAAGGCCGAGTACGAACGCCAGATTGCCGCACTGGAAAGCGGGGAAGAGGTTGTACAGGAAACCCGGCGCTACGATCAGAAGACCGGGAAGACCTCCAGTATGCGCCGAAAGGAAAACTCCTCTGATTACCGCTATTTCCCCGATCCGGATCTGCCGGAGGTTCGCCTGACTGACGATCAGATGAACGCGATCAAGGCGGAAATCCCGGTATTGCCAGACGCGCGCAGGGAAGCCTACATGCAGGATTACGGGCTGACCGCTTATGCGGCAGAACAGCTGACCAGCGAGCGCTGGATCGCCGATTACTTTGAAAAGGCGGCCAAAGCGGCCAAATCCCCCGTCAGCATCGCAAACCTATTGCAGGGCGAGGTGTTTGCCATCCTGTCGGCAAAAGCTGCCGAAGCGGAGAAGGAAGGTCTCGCAGCAGTAGAGGGCGTAGAATCGCTTCCAATCACGCCAGAGCATCTGGCCAAACTCAGCGATCTTTTGGTTGACGGGCGCGTGAACAGCTCCACCGGCAAGAAAATCCTCGCCGAGATGTTTGCGTCCGACTGTGAACCGGAAGCGTATGCGCAGGAGCATTCCCTGTTTGCGGTATCGGATGACGCGGTACTTTCAAAAGCTGTGGAAACGGTTCTGGCACAGAATACCGATATGGTGGACAGTTATAAAAAGGGCAAGGTGACCGTGGAGCGTGCCTTGATGGGCAAAGCCATGGCTATGACCAAAGGCAAGGCCGATCCCGAGCGGCTATCAGCGCTCCTGCATGACGCATTGGAACAGCTTGTGTAACACGGCGTATAATTGACAACGCATGCGGAGCATGCTAAACTCGTGAGATAATCAGGCAGAAGGTAGGGGAACGCTATGGTTCGCGTAGGGATCATTGGTGCGACAGGCATGGTGGGTCAGCGTTTTGTGCTTCTTTTACAGAATCATCCATGGTTTCAGATCACTTGTGTTGCGGCCAGCAAACGCAGCGCGGGTAAACCGTATAGCGAGGCTGTCGAGGGCCGTTGGGCTTTCAAGGCAACGCCCATCCCCAAAGCCGTTGCTGAAATGCCCGTAATGGATGCGGCGGATATCCAGGCGATCAAGGAGCAGGTCGACTTTGTTTTCTGCGCCATTGCGCTGTCAAAGGCCGAGACCCGCGAACTGGAAGACGCTTATGCCAAGGCCGAAATCCCCGTTATCAGCAACAACAGCGCCTGCCGCGGCATGGACGACGTTCCCATGCTGATTCCCGAAATCAACGGCAGCCATGCGCAAGCCATCGAAGCGCAGAGAAAGCGCTTGGGCACAAAGCGCGGTTTTATCGCCGTCAAACCCAATTGCAGTATACAGAGCTATGTACCGGCGCTTTGGCCGCTGCTTCAGTTTGAGCCGCAGGAAGTGATGGTCTGCACCTATCAGTCCATCAGCGGCGCAGGCAAGACCTTTGAAACCTGGCCGGAGATGATTGATAACGTCAATCCTCTGATTCCCGGCGAGGATGAAAAGAGCGAAATTGAACCGATGAAGATATTCGGTTCGATTGCCGATGGGCATATCGTTAATGCCAAGCAGCCTGTGATCAGCGCGCAGTGCCTGCGCGTGCCCACCTCGGACGGCCATTTGGCGGCTGTCAGCGTGAAATTCAAGCATAAACCGACGATGGAACAAATCCTGGAGTGCTGGCAGAACGCACAACCGGCGACCGCCGGTATGGGCTTGCCATCCAGCCCCGAACCATTTCTTAAATACATGACCGAACCGGACCGCCCCCAAACCCGTCTGGACCGTGATTTTGGCAACGGCATGGGCATCACCGTCGGCAGGCTGCGCGAAGACGCCGTGATGGATTACAAGTTCGTATGCCTGAGCCACAACACCATTCGTGGTGCGGCCGGCGGCGGACTGCTCAGTGCTGAATACCTGTACAAACTTGGCTATCTCTAAGAGGAGCGATACGATGGCTGCAATTTTTCAAGGCAGCGGCGTCGCGCTGGTCACGCCGTTTCGAAACGGTAAGGTTGACACAGACGCCATTGTGCGTTTGGTGGAAATGCAGATTGCTGCAGGAACCGCTGCGATCATAGCCTGCGGTACGACAGGCGAGCCGGCAACCATGAATGCGGACGAGTGCGAGCTCGTCGTTCGTACCTGCTGTGAGGTGGCCGATGGCCGCATTACAATTATTGCCGGAACAGGCTGCAACGATACCTTGCATGTGATCGAAACGGCCAAGCGCTATGAAAACCTCGGCTGCGCGGCACAGTTGGTTGTGACGCCCTATTACAACAAAACAAACCGGGAAGGCCTGTACAGGCACTTCATGACGGTTGCGGAGAATACCAAGCTCCCGATCATGATCTATAACGTGCCCAGCCGTACAGGGATTGATATTCAACCGGATCTGCTGTATCAGCTGGCACAGTGCGAGCAATTTATCGGCGTGAAGGAATCCAGCTACGATTATCCCACCGTGATGGAAAAGTTCGCTGCCGTCAAAGGCACGCAGGTCGCCATGTATTCCGGTAACGACGATATGAACTACGCGTTGCTCACGCTAGGCGGTCAGGGCACAATTTCGGTTGCGGCCAATTTCATCCCTGATAAGCTTTTCAGCATGGTCAATGCATTCATGCAGGGAGATACCCAGTCGGCACTGGAACAGCAAATGGCGCTGATGCCCATTAACCGCGCGCTGTTCAATGAGGTGAACCCCATTCCTTGCAAGGCAGCAATGGAGATCCTGGGCTTGTGCAGCGGAGAACTGCGTCTCCCGCTGTATGAAATTGGCTGCGCCTGCAGAGAGAAGCTGGTGGATGCGCTTCAGGGGCTTGGCCTTGTATAGGGGAGAGAGCATATGAAAATCATCATCAGCGGCGCACTGGGCCGCATGGGCAGAGAGCTAACACAGGCTGCAAAGTCTTCAGGAATCAATATTGTTTGCGGTGTTGATAAAACAGTCCAGGTGCAGACGGATAACTTCCCCATGGTGCGAAGTTACCAGCAGATTCCGGAATCAGCGGATGTGATGATTGATTTTTCGGTCGCCGATAATCTGGACGCGCTTCTTTCCTATGGCTTGAAATCAAAAACGCCGTTGGTGCTTTGCGTAACAGGATACAGTAAAGAACAGCTTGCGGAAATCAAGAAAGCATCTGCAGAGATACCGATTTTACAGAGTGCCAATATGAGTTTTGGCGTCCACGTTATGGCACAGCTGGCTGCGATGGCTGCGCGCGTCCTGGGTGATGATTTTGATATTGAAATCGTGGAAAAACACCACAACCGCAAGGTGGACAGCCCCAGCGGCACCGCACTAATGTTTTCTGATGCCATCCGCAAGGAACGCGTTTGGCTCTCTCCCGTGTATGGCCGCCAGGGACAAACTGGACAGAGGCGGACCAACGAAATCGGCATCCACGCGGTTCGCGGCGGTACAGTTGCCGGTGAGCATGAAGTGGGATTCTACGGCGATGCGGAAGAAATTATCCTCACACATCGTGCGGAAAACCGCGCTCTGTTTGCCCGTGGTGCGCTGCGAGGTGCCGCGTACCTAATCCATCAGGAGCCGGGCTTATATTCCTTGAAGGATGCCGTAGCCGACAGCTTCAAGAAGATATAATGGAAACCTATTCTCCACAAACAAACGGAACAAAAAGAGATGAAGCGTATACTCCATCTCTTTTCTTATACAGAAACCTTAGATTTCCATAATGATGGGAAGGATCATCGGGTTACGCTTGATTTTTTCGAAAATGTAGCGGTGCAGCTCGTCTTTGATGCGGTTCTTCATGGTTTGCCATTCGCTGCCGTCGAGGCTTGAATAGCTGGCAATGATGAAACGCGTCAGCTCGCGCGCATTTTCGATGATATCCTCGCTCTCGCGCACATACACGAAGCCGCGGCTGACGATATCCGGACCGCTGACAAGCTTGCCCTCGTCGCGGTTGATGGCCATGACGACGATAATCAGGCCATCCTGGCTCAAATGCTTGCGGTCGCGGAGCACAACGTTGCCCACGTCGCCAATGCCAAGGCCATCCACCAGAACGCCGCCGGTGGGAACGATGCCCGTGATGGCCAGGCTGTCCTCGCTCATCTCAATCACCTGTCCGCGCTCCGGAATCACGATATTTTCGCTCGGCGTGCCGACACCCTCGGCAAGCTCGGCGTGCTGCCAGAGCTTGGAATAATCACCGTGAATGGGGACAAAGTACTTCGGCTTGAGCAATACGTGAAGCAGTTTAAGTTCCTCCTGGCAGGCGTGGCCTGAAACGTGCACCTCGGCGATCTGACCATAAATCACGTTTGCTCCGCAGCGGTAAAGCTGGTTGATGACGCGTGCGATGGGTTTCTCGTTGCCGGGAATCGGACTTGCGGAGATGATAACCATATCCGTAGGCTTTATCTGAAGCTTGCGATGCTCACCGTAAGCCATGCGTGTCAGGCCTGCCATGGCCTCGCCCTGGCTGCCAGTGGTGATGATCAGAATCTCCTCATCGGCGTAATTGCTCAGATCGTCGATATCCACAAGGTTTTCCGACGGGATCACCAGCTCGCCGATCGACATGGCCACACGGGAGACGTTCACCATACTGCGCCCCACAAAGCAAACCTTGCGCCCAAACAACGCGCCGGAATCGACCACCATCTGGATGCGATGGACATTGCTGGCGAACATAGCGACAAATACACGCCCCTTGGCCAGCTGGAACTGATCAACGAAGGTTTGGGAGATACGGGTTTCGCTCATCGTATAGCCTTTACGCTCGACGTTCGTCGAGTCGCACATAAACGCAAGCACACCCTTTTTGCCGAGCTCTGCAAAGGTAGCCAGATCAGTCACGCCGCTCTTGATCGGGGTATAATCGATTTTGAAGTCGCCGGAAAACACCACCGTTCCCGCAGGGGAGGTGATGGCAAGCGATACGGCATCGGCTATGGAATGATTCACATGAATAAACTGCACGGAAAAGCAACCCGCCTGGACGACGTCCGGGGGCTTGACAACGTTGAGTTGTATGCCGGGTAAGCGGTGCTCTTTTAGCTTGAGATCAACCAATGCAAGAGTCAGCTTCGTACCAAACAGCGGTACCGGGATTTGCCGAAGGACATACGGGGTTGCGCCGATATGATCCTCGTGGCCGTGTGTAATGAAAATGCCGCGAATTTTTTCCCTGTTCTTGATCAGGTAGGAAACATCCGGGATGACCAGATCTACGCCCAGCATATCCGCCTCAGGGAAGATGGAGCCGCAATCGACTACGATGATATCGTCCCCGTACTCGACGACTGTGATGTTCTTGCCGAACTCATCAACTCCGCCGAGCGGGATGATTTTCAGTCTCGTCTGCGCAGCTTCCGTCATAGAATAACCTCCTTTATGCTGCGAGAGTTCCTGCATTCGTAAAAAGACAAATGCTATTCAAAGCGTATGTTTCTTTACAGCGCAAGAATACTCCGTATGTTAATGTTAATGGCATACCGTGTTCTATCGCCATTTCTATAAACAGCCCATTACCATGGGCATACTATATGATTATCGGCAACGGTTCGCGCTTTCTATTAACAACGGCATTATATCACAAGAAGCTTAAATTGAATAGAAAGAAATCACAATCGGAATGATTTTGTCATAACCTCACAGGGAACATGCTGATTTGCTGTGCTCTTGTGTTATGATGCATTGCATTGAAGGTCTGTATCAGCAGGTTTATCGGGGTAAACGGCGGTAATTTTCGGTGACCATTCCGGTTTTTTGGCAATATGCTTGTCAACGAGATAAAGTGTTACAAATGATACGAGTAAGCCGACCACAGCCCCCAGGACCGTGAAAAGGTCGCTTCCGGCACTGAACAGCCATCCCAAAAGCATGCCCAAAAGGAGGCCTGCAAGGGGGATGATATACACAAGCGTCGTGGCTTGCACGAAACGGTTTTCAGGAAGCTCGATTCGTACCCATTCGCCGACATTGCGATCGGAAGGCAAAGTGATCTCGCTGTTCTTGGAGCCGTATCCGCAGGCGTGGCAGTTGCCGCAGGCTTCCGGGCGCGAAAACTGTACAGTGATCATGCCCGAATTTTCGTTTTTGTCTCTAATCTGGCCGAATTTGATCATGAGGATCCCTTCTTATGCAACGTGCGAATATAGTCTGGGAATTTCAGGGATTCACTTGACTATAGACGGGTTTGGTGATAAAATATAAAATTGCATTAGTATCGTCTGTTCACGGGCTATACTGTGCCCGTAATCAGTATTTTACAGCTTGCGAGGATAAAAAGCAACTGCGAAATGCCAGGGCATGGAAACCGTGTGCAAATGGTCAGGTGCAAGAACATGAGGGGTGATAGCATTTATGGTGCACGAGGTTCAAATGGGGAAACTGAGAAAGCGCATGAGCTTCTCACGCATCGAAGAGGTTTTGGATATGCCAGACCTTATCGAGGTGCAAAAGAACAGTTATCGACGCTTCCTGCAAGAAGACCTCCGCGAGGTGCTCGCCGACGTATCACCGATCAACGATTATACGGATAATTTGGTCCTTGAATTCGTAGATTATTCACTTGATGAACCGAAAAACAGCGTAGAACGTTGTAAAGAGCGCGACATGACCTATGCCGCGCCCTTGAAAGTATTCGCGCGCCTCAAAAACCGCGAAACAGGCGAAATCAAGGAGTCCGACGTCTTTATGGGCGATTTTCCGCTGATGACCGAGCACGGTACCTTCGTGATCAACGGAGCCGAGCGTGTTATCGTCAGCCAGTTGGTGCGTTCTCCAGGTGTCTACTACTCTGATTCGATTGACAAAACGGGCAAGCACCTGTTTTCTACAACCGTGATTCCCAACCGCGGCGCCTGGCTGGAGTTTGAAACGGATTCCAACGATGTTCTGTGGGTTCGCATCGACCGCGCGCGCAAACTGCCCATTACGGTGCTGCTGCGCGCCCTGGGTTACGGAACGGATTCAGACATTATCAATCTCCTGGGTGAGGAAGAACGGCTGATGTCCACCCTGCAAAAGGGTGATAACGCGCAAAACCAGGACGAGGGCCTGATAGAAATCTATAAAAGGCAGAAGCCCGGCGAGCCGCCGACGCGTGATAGCGCCCAGAGCCTGTTAAACTCGCTGTTCTTTGACCCCAAGCGCTATGATCTCATGCGCGTGGGCCGTTACAAGTTCAACAAGAAGCTCTCGATTGCCAAGCGCATTCAGGACCAGGTTGCAGCCGAAGATATCGTGAGCCCGCAGGATGGAGAAGTCTTCGTAAAAGCCGGCAAGAAAATAGACAAGGAAACCGCAAAGGCAATCCAGAACAGCGGTATCAATTCTGTGTCGATCAAGCTGGAGAACCGTACGCTGAAAATCGTTGGCAACCACTTTGTGGAAGCGAACGAATATCTGCCGTTTGATCCCAAATCCGTCGGTGTGCTCGAAATGGTGCACTACCCGACGCTGAAGCAGATTTTGGATGCCTGCGGCGACAACGAGGAGCTGCTCAAGCAGACCATCATCGATAACCTGAATAATCTTGTTCCCAAGCGCATCCTGACAGACGACGTTGTGGCGGCTGTCAGCTATCTGCTGGGTCTGCCATATGGCATCGGCCATACGGATGATATTGACCATCTTGGCAACCGTCGCCTGCGCAGTGTTGGCGAGCTTTTGCAAAATCAGATCCGCATTGGCCTAAGCCGCCTGGAACGCGTGGTACGTGAGCGCATGGCGATTCAGGATGCCAACGACGTACGCCCGGGCGAGCTGATTAACATTCGCCCGGTCAGCGCGGCGATTAAGGAGTTCTTCGGATCCTCCCAGCTGTCGCAGTTCATGGATCAGCCCAACCCGCTGGCTGAACTGACGCACAAACGCCGCCTGTCAGCACTTGGCCCCGGCGGCTTGAACCGTGACCGTGCTTCGTTTGAAGTCCGCGACGTGCACTACAGCCACTACGCGCGTATTTGTCCCATTGAAACGCCTGAAGGCCCCAACATCGGCCTGATCGGCTCGCTGGCGACCTATGCCCGTATCAACGAGTACGGCTTTATCGAGGCTCCGTATCGCCGTGTAGATAAGAAAGCCGTGCGCGTCACTGAAGAAATTGTCTACATGACCGCTGATGAGGAAGACTTTTACAAGGTCGCCCAGGCGAACGAGCCCCTGCAGGAGGACGGCGCTTTCGTCAACGAGCGCGTCACTGTGCGCGACAAATCCGAAATCATTGAAGTACACGCCGATCAGGTTGACTTCATCGATGTCAGCCCGCGGCAGGTAGTTTCCGTTGCAACGGCAATGATTCCGTTCCTTGAAAACGACGACGCCAACCGCGCGCTGATGGGTTCCAATATGCAGCGCCAGGCGGTGCCGCTGCTAACGCCGGAAGCGCCGATCATCGGAACAGGTATGGAATACAAGGCCGCGCAGGACTCCGGTGTGGTTGTCATCGCCAAGGAAGACGGCGTTGTGAAAAAAGTCGCCGGCGACTCGGTGATTATCGCCGACAAGCACAACGAAGAACACACCTATCATTTGCAGAAGTTTGCCCGCAGCAACCAGGGAACCTGTATCAATCAGCGTCCGCGCGTGAAGGCGGGGGAGACGATTGAAAAAGGCGATCTGATCGCAGACGGCCCCTCGACCGAAATGGGCGAGATCGGCCTTGGCCGCAACGTGCTTATCGGCTTCATGTCCTGGGAAGGCTATAACTTCGAGGACGCTATCCTGATCAGCGAAGAGCTGGTACGCGAGGATAAATACACATCCATTCATATCGAAGAGTTCGAGTCCGAAGCCCGTGAAACCAAGCTCGGCTCTGAAGAAATAACCCGCGATATCCCCAACGTCGGCGAAGACGCGGTGAAAGATCTGGACGAGTTCGGCGTCGTACGCATCGGCGCGGAAGTGCAGGCTGGCGATATCCTGGTCGGCAAGGTAACTCCCAAGGGCGAAACCGATCTGACCGCGGAAGAGCGCTTGCTGCGCGCGATCTTCGGTGAAAAGGCGCGCGAAGTACGAGATACCTCGCTTCGCGTACCGCACGGCGAAGGCGGCATTGTGGTGGATGTGAAAACCTTCACACGCGAAAGCAAGGACGAACTCAGCCCCGGTGTTAACGAGATGGTGCGTGTCTACATCGCGCAGAAGCGCAAAATCAGCGTCGGCGATAAAATGGCAGGCCGCCATGGCAACAAGGGCGTCGTCAGCCGCATCCTGCGGCAGGAAGATATGCCCTTCATGCCCGATGGTACGCCACTGCAAATCGTTTTAAACCCGATGGGCGTGCCTTCGCGCATGAACATCGGGC
>Ga0116164_10002853_pt1 | contig 12124 bp, 7 predicted proteins | sample AD_UKC109_MetaG_FD_89888 | JGI IMG/M metagenome (GOLD analysis project Ga0116164, IMG submission 89888) | Active sludge microbial communities of municipal wastewater-treating anaerobic digesters from Hong Kong - AD_UKC109_MetaG | ecosystem: Engineered > Bioreactor > Anaerobic > Digestate... | reverse complement strand
ATGCTGCACGGCTTTATCGAAAACAACGAATGCGATCTGTTGGCCATCATGCTCTGGACCACCGAGGAACATGCCGTCCCGGCCATCGATGCCCTGAACCGCTACTATGGTCATCCCAACATTCCCATTGGTGTCCGGGCCGGGGGAACGCACCGCAACGAAACGGCCCACACCAAAATCCTGGCCGACAACTTTCCCCATGAATTACGCTACAAGGATGTCCCCTCAACCACCACCCTTTACCGGAAAATATTGGCCGAAAATACCGACAAAAGCATTGTGCTCGTCACCGTAGGTCCATTGCTCAATATCAAACTCTTGCTCGAATCGGCACCCTGCCCCTATTCGCCTTTGTCGGGTAAAGAATTGTTCCATCGAAAGGTGAAAGAAATGGTTGTAATGGGCGGCCAGTATCCTTCGGGCGAATGGGAATGGAATTTCTCGGGCGATATGCCCGGTGTTACCCAATATGTTTTCGAACACATCGATTTACCCGTCGTTTTTTTGGGCTACGAAATCGGTATTGGCATCAAAACAGGAGCCGTGTTCAATCAAATCGAAAAGACCCATCCCCTGTATGTGGGTTTTATGCATTTCAGCGAACATGCCCCGTGGATGAACGATCAATATGTGCCGGGCAAAATTACGGCCAATGCCACCTACGATCAAACAGCGGTGCTTTACGCGGTACGGGGCGGGTTAGGACAATGGTGGGAGAAAGTTGAAAACGGCAGGAATATGCCCGACGAAAAAGGGGGAAACCAATGGGTGACCGGAACAAACGGGGAACATGCCTACCTAAAACGGATCGAAAGACCGGAAAAAATGGCAGCACTGATTGATTCATTGATGCTGTTTGATTTATGGGAGGTGAATGCACAGGAATAATTCCGTACCTTGCCGAAAAATCAACATCTCGTTTTCAAAAGCATCTAACTCATGATCAAAAAGTACTTCCAACTCTTTTTGTTGCTGCTTGGCTTTTCGGCATGCAACAACCCTCATCTGAAAATTGAGGAATACATCCAATCGGAAGACGGTCACTTTTGGCAAAGCATCATCAATCAACATGATGAAGTCACTAACGTTGCATTGGAAGAAGTCTTCATCGATATTGAAAATCCCCAACAAACCATCGACGGTTTTGGGGGTTGTTTCAACGAAATGGGCTGGGAAGTGTTGCAAACCCTGCCCGAAATTGAGCGCGAAAAGGTATACGCATCCTTGTTTGGCATGGACGATGGCTGCCGTTTCAGTCTGTACCGGGTGCCCATCGGGGCCAACGACTATGCCATCGACTGGTACAGCCACAACGAAACGCCCCTGGACTTTTCCATGGAGCATTTCTCGATTGAACGGGACAAACAACGACTGATCCCTTACATCAAAAAAGCTTTGGAATACAACCCCTCCCTGAAAATTTTTGCCTCTCCCTGGTGCCCTCCCGCCTGGATGAAAACCAATGGTCATTATGCCTGTCGTTCTGACCAACGGGTTAACGATCTTCCGGAAGATAAGCAGGGAAATGAAATGGTGGATCAGTTCATCATGGAAGCTCCCTACCTGGAAGCTTATGCCCTCTATTTTTCGAAATTCATTTCGTCCTATAAAAACGAGGGCATCCCCGTCTATTCGGTCCATGTTCAAAATGAACCCAACTCGTGTCAGAACTTTCCCTCCTGTGTTTGGACACCTGCCTCGCTGGCCCGTTTCATCGGGCAACACCTTGGGCCGAAACTGGAGACCGATCATCCCGACCTGGAACTCTGGCTGGGAACCATCGAGCGCCCGCAACCCGAACGGGTCGACGAAATTTTGCAAAACGAGGAGGCCAGACAATACATCGATGGCGTAGGTTTTCAGTGGGCTGGTAAAGGGGCCATTGCGCATGTGCGGGAAACATACCCTCACCTTGCCCTGATGCAAACCGAAACCGAATGCGGCAATGGTGCCAACAACTGGGCCGCCCTGGAACACACCTTCGATTTAATGAAGCACTATTTTGCAAACGGGGCGAGCAGTTACTTGTACTGGAACATGGTGCTCGACCATACCGGAAGCAGCCAGTGGGGCTGGCAACAAAACGCCATGATCACCATCGACGAAAACAAGCAGGTAGTGTATAATCCCGAATTTTATTTAATGAAACACTTCAGCTATTTTGTAAAAAAGGGATCCCATTACCTCAAATGCAATGATGGAAACAGCATCGTTTTCCTGAATCCAGACAACCGGTTGGTGTTGGTATGGTATAATCCCCTCACTGTTTCCGTAAAGAAAACAGTGACAATTTCTGGCAGGAAGGTTGAAGCAACCATTTCACCAAAAACATTGTCAACATTTTGCGTACAGTTGTGAAACGTTACTTTTTATAAATCACTAGGGATCAGCTTGCGCTTTTCCCAAAGGGCAAAAGAAAAAAAACCATCCCATTCAGCAAAGCACAGGGAACAAAAGGTCCCCTGCCCTATTCGATGCGCAGTTTATGGCTGGAGCTATGCCCGTCGACCGCATAAAAACAAAGAATATACATGCCTTTTGGTAGCAAATGGGTAGGGATGGCGCTTCCGTTCATGACTGCTCCCCGCTTCCAGGTTTTTCCCGTAAGACCATTCAGGGAGAAGGATACAGGAACCTCCGACAGGGTGTTGAAAACAATTTGCAATGCAGAAGGATTATAGGTAAAGCGTACAAGATCGCCCCGTTTATCCCGAATGGTGGCAACACGATTATCTTCCGGTATCACATGTACCTGGGTGGTATCCCGGTTCGATACCACCAGGTCGTCGATCCATAGGGAATATTCGCCCATTGCACCGTATTCGGTAACAATTTCGAGTTTATCGATCGCGCTCCAGTCGAAGGCGCCTACCGGATTGTACCATGTGTCGATATCCCAGGAACCGTGTTCGGCAAACGATGTGAGCGGGATGAACAGTTTGTGCCACTGTCCGTCCCAATCCACCTTTTGTTTGTTCAGCACATAACGCATGCGCCAGGGATGGTCGGCCGGATCATCGGTCTTCGTATCAACAAAACGGATATCGAACTGCCCATTGGGGATATCGCCCCTGACGACGAGCGAAAGGGCATAGCCCTCACGTACCAGCTTTGATAAATCTTTGTTGGGCGCAAAATCAAAGGTCACGGAATTGTATTGGGCAGCATTCGTCCAGCCGATGCAAAAATTGCCGCTGTTGGGATGCACCTGATGGTAATAACTCAACAAACCACTGGTATTGCTGGCTTCCCGTATCCCTGTCGCCAGATAATCAAAATAGATTCCAAAGCCCAGCGTATCGGGAACAACCACATAGGGAACCTGCTCCGGCGCTGTAAGCCCTAGCATTTCAACCACTGCTACGTTCAGGTCGTGTTCGAACATCCCGTTGCTGTTTTTGTTAAAAATCCCAAAACCTCCGTGGTAGTCCCAAATCGTCCAGGCAATGCCCTTTTCTTCGAAATAATCGCTCACAACACCGTACCAGTAGGTTCGATCGTCGTTGGGGCTCACCAGGTCATACACGCCCATTTCGCCACAGTAAACCGGCACGTTGCGCTGCTCGGAAAAACGAGCGGCAATGTCGATTAAGCGATGGACTTCTTCAATCGTTCCGTGTTCATCGTAATTCAGAAAATTACTGTACGACCAGTGGGTCTTCAGCGATTCGGGGAATTCAGGCATCCGTGCCGGATCGTAGGGAAAGGGGATGTCTTTTAAATCGGCAAGCCCCGACCATCCGGCACCCTGGTGTGTAAAAAGGAAGGGATCGTAAAAATGAAACGTGTAAATCAGTTTTTCGTCGTCGTACACCGGCATCAGCGACAAGTTGTTGTAGTTATTCCAGTTTGCCGGCCCAACTATGATGGTATGAACCGTATCGACCCGCCGGATAGCCTCTACCGCTTTTTTCTGGATGGCATTCCATGTATTATCGGCAATACCATGGGGTTCATTCAACACCTCGTAATAAATCCGCTCCGAGGCATCGAGGTAATGGGTGGCCATTTGTGTCCACACCTTTTCCAGGATCGTTCCCACATTCGGATCGGTATCCTCCTCTACAGAGAAGGTATGGTTGTCGAGAATCAGGTGCATTTCGAGGTCTTCGGCCCAGCCCACCACTTCGTCGAGAAAAGTTAGAAACAGGGGATCAAGCGTGTAATCGGGAGCGCCATCCGTCATAAAATGAAGGTTGATGGGCAGACGGATCACATCGCAACCCAGGCTTTTGATGTCCTCAAAATCCTGTCTGGTATATTTCGTAAACTGTATCTGCTGCGGGCTCGAAACCTGGAACCAGTTGGTGAGGTTAAAACCCCGGTTAAAGGGTGCTGTTGTGCTCCCCTGAGCAACGATGCCACATACCAAAAACAGATGCACAGCAAAAACAGTGGCTTCTTTTATAAACCTATTGATTATCATAGTATTTGCTTATAAATTCCCCTGTAAAAGTTTTTTTGCTTGTTCCATGATGGCATGTGTTGCGGTAGCTCCCACCCGGGTAACGCCCAGTTCCCATACCCGGAGCACATCTTCCAGGGTTCGGATGCCTCCTGCGGCCTTAATCTGAACTTCGGGGGAACAGTGTTTCCGCATAAGGATCAAATCATGGTCGGTAGCGCCCTCGTAAAAATAGGTACCTGCTTCGTTTTTGCGAAAACCATAACCGGTCGATGTTTTCACAAACGCCACTCTTGCCCGGCTGCATATAGTGCAAAGCCTGATTTTCCGCTCGTCGTCGGGCAAAAAATCGTTCTCAAAAATCACCTTCAGTAAGGCAGAGTTGCCGGTACAGGCTTTATTTACAGCTTCAATTTCCCTTTCCACATATGCCCAGTCGCCCTGGAGCGCTTTGCCAATGTTCACCACCATGTCAACTTCAGTAGCTCCTTCGCCGATCACCTGAAGGGTTTCCTGCCGTTTGATTTCGGGGGCACTGTTTCCATGCGGGAATCCGATCACAGCACATATCCCCACACCCGATCCATTGAGAAAACGTGCAGCCTGAGCTGTATGAAAAGGTTTGACACAAACCGTTGCTGTTTGGTATGTTCGGGCGATATCGCACTCCCGGTATAAATCATCGTCGGTATAGGTCGGATGAAGAATGGAGTGGTCGATCATTTTGGCAATGGATGCCGGGTCGGGATGCATGGTCGTAGCGGTATATTATGGGTTTAAAGAGGTTTATTCACCAGGGAACATTTCCCTGTACTTCCGGAGCAGTTCCTTTTTCACCAACAAGCCCGAAGGTTTGATATCCGACTCCTTCCATCTCCCATTCTTCGATGCATTCTTCACAAGAGCTGCCGACGATTCGTCTTTGTCGGCCACCGACCAGTTGCAGTGACTGATGTGATGGAGGTCCATAAAATCGTACCATTTGCGGGTTTCTTCGCCATAAACCGGTCCGTTGCCGTTGGCATCGGTTGTTCCGTATTCGGTAACAAAGAGACATAGTCCATTTTGCATTGCCACTTCTGCTTTTTCCATCAGCCACTCCTTATGGGTGCCGGCATAGAAATGAAGGCTATAGGCTAAATTGTGCCCATCGATTGGGTTAGAAGAAGCCTCATCCACATTTTGTGACCAGTTGGGCGTACCGCAAACGATGATGTTATCGGGATCGTGTTCGCGGATTACCCCGATGACGGTTTCCGAATAAGGCTTTATCACGGCTAACCAGGAAACCTGAAGGGGTTCGTTGTAAATCTCATAGATAATATTCGGATACGACCCGTATTTACGGGCAATCTCCGAAAAAAAGGTCTTGGCTTCGTCGATATAGTTTTCGGCAGCATGCTCATGAAAATCGACCAAAACGTATACTCCGTTTTTGATAGCTGCCTCAATCACGGCTTCCACCTTTTTCATTTCTTTTTTTGGATTTTTTGCATAACCACCATGCCCTACTCCCATAGCTGCCCGTACAATCGAGCATTTCCAGTCGCTGGCGAGCCATTGTACACAATTTGCATTGTAGTATTTGCCAATCCACTGGCTCCAGAAAAACGACATGCCGGCAAGTTGTACGGTTTCGCCAGCGCTGTTTACGATCCGGGTCCCTTCGACACGGAGTTGTCCGTTTTTCCCCACGGGAGTTTCGGGTGAAAGGGCTTTTGCCTGCATGGTTGAAAAAATACAAATAAACAATAATGGAACAAGCAGAAAAAAATGTTTCATAAAAACCTGTTTTGATGAATTCCCCTGTTTTCTTGATCAATCCGATTTGTTCCGGATCGAGACCTTAAAAATAGAAAATTTAATGAGCCCTACAAATGCGATTTGAATTACCCGGTTATTTAGTACGGTAGTTCAAAGAAAAAAGTCGATCCTTTGTTGACTTCCGATTCCACCCAAATGCGTCCGCCCATCTGATGTACCAGGCGCTTGCATAAAGCCAACCCGATTCCGGTTCCACCGTAGGCATTGCCTTTCTCCTGTTTGCTTTTGTAAAAATCGTCGAAAATTTTTTCCTGCTCTTCCTTTTTTATACCGATGCCGGTATCGGAAACATAAAAAAGGACGTTTGCCTTTTGGATTCGGTAACCGTATTCAATTTTTCCATCTTTCGTATATTTGAAGGCATTGTTGAGCAAATTCGACATAACCTGACGGAAGCGAACGGCATCGTTCACAATGAACAAAGTCTCCCGCATATACTGGTTCACAAACGAAAAACGAACAAATTCTTCGCCCCGGAAATTATAAAAGTTGATAAAATCGGAAAGAATGCGTTTGGCATTAAAGCGGGTTTTATTTAACACCAGTTGGTTCGACTCGATGATGGATATATCGATGATGTCGTTAATCAGAAAAAAGAGCAGCTTGCTGTTGCTGTTGATCAGTTCGATGTACTTTTTCCGGTGTTCTTCGTCGACCGAATTTTGGGCGAGTAGGGATGTAAAACCCAGAATGGCATTTAAGGGGGTACGGATCTCGTGGCTCATGTTTGCCAGGAACGATGATTTCAATTTGTACGATTCCTCGGCTTTCACTTTTTCTTTTTCGAGCTGGGTTGTCCGTTCATGAACCAAAACTTCCAGTTCCGATTTATGCCGGGCGAGCGCTGCATTTTGCTCCGAAATCTTTTTTTGTTTGTTTTTCAGCAAGGCATTCAGTTGCACCAATTCACCGGTACGTTCGGCAATGGCCTTTTCCAATATCTTATTATACCGGTCGAGGGTCGATAAACGGAACCATACGCCCAGGAGAATCATCAGTATCACCACCAGGAAAACCGTCGCCTTGAATCCGAAGGTTTGCCACCAAAGAGGAATAATCCGTATGGTGAGGGTTTTGGGAACGGGATTCCAAACCCCGTCGTTGTTCGAGCCCATCATCTGAAAAATATATTCTCCGGGACGGAGGTTGGTATAGGTTACACTGGTTTGATTTTTCAAATAAAACCACTCCTCATCGCGTCCTTCAAGTCGGTATTTGTATTGGTTTTTCCCGGGATTTAAATAATTCAGTGCAGCGAATGAAACGGTAAAATCAGCATTATTATAGGGTAGGATAACTTCATCCGTAAAATTGATGTTTGTTTCGCTCACCGGCAATTTTTTCGATCCGGAGGGATCCATAATGGTAAATCCAGTAAGAACCACTTCCGGCACAACGGGGTTAAAGTGAATACTGTCGGGATGGAAGCATACATACCCATTCGACGTTCCTAAGTAAAACCAGCCCGCCTGGTTTTCATACGCGGCCCTTTTTTTAAAATCGTTGGCCGGCAGCCCATCGTGTGCCGAAAAATTTATAAACCGGGGGCGATCCGGAAGTTCAACTCCATGGATCATCTTTGACAATCCATGATTGGTACCCATCCAAAGGTTTCCATGTGCATCTTCGAGAATACCCTGAATGGTATTATCGGGCAAACCGTCCCCTGTAGTATATCGTTTAAAAGTTTTCTTTACCGGGTTGTAATATTCCAATCCGGTATTGGTGGCAAACCACAAATTTTGCCGGCTGTCTTCAAAGATATCGATTACATTGCCATAGAACACCGAGTCGTTCGTCGACGGGTTGTGGATAATGTGTGAAAAACAACGTGTTTCGTAATCGAAGCGGTCGACCATATTGTACAGCGAAACGTAGAGTTCGCCGGTAGAAGTTTCCAAAAGGGTGTTCAGAAAGTTCCCATGAATGCTGCAGGGATTCCTCGGATTGTGCATGAAATGCTCAAAAGTGCCCGTAGCATAGTCATACCGGTTCAAGCCCCCACCCACCGTGGTAATCCAAAGATTCCCCCTGGAATCTTCGAGAATATCGAATACATTTTCGTTCGAAAGCGAACCCGGTTCGTCGCCCGGCAAATGCCGGATAAAGGACTCGTTTCGGGGGTCAAAGAGATTCAGACCGCCCGACCAGTTTCCCATCCACAGATTTCCCCGGCTGTCTTTGAAAATTTTAAAAACCGGGTTTGAGGCCAGCGAACGGGGGTTGTCCGTTTCGTATCCAAAGTGTTTCCACTGTCCGGTTTCTTTATGCAGACGATCGAGCCCACCTTCTGTGCCGACCCAAAGATGGGTTTCATCTTCATAAAATGCATTAACCAGGTTATTTCGAATCGAAAACGTGTCGCCCTGAATTTCCTCAAAAACTTGAAACTGTTTTGCCCGTTTACTGTAAAAATTGAGCCCTCGTCCGAAGGTTCCGATCCAAATATCGCCGTTTCGATCCGCATAGAGGCAAAACACCGAATTATCGCTCAGGGTTTTCGGATCGCCGGGATGGTTTTTATAGCTCGTTTTTGCAAATTTCCCCGAAGCAAATCCCGAAAGGTCGATGCGTTCGATTCCCTGTCCCGAACCATGCCCGATCCACAGGGTGTTTTCCTCGTCATACAAAAGCGAAAGGATGGTCCCGGGAAGGATGGGTTGAAAAGACACCGAAGAGCTATCTCTGACAAGCAGGTTGAGTCCGTCGCGAGCTGTTCCCACCCAAAGGCGCCGATCCCCGTCTTCAGCAATGCTGAGCACATCGTTACCGGATAAAGATCCGTCCCTGGGAGAAGGGAAAAAAGTCCGAAAGACATTTTTATCGGGTTCATATACATTCAATCCTTTTTTGGTTCCAATCCAAAGTGTCTGGTCCGATCCTACAAACAAAGCATTGATGTAATCGGAAGAAAGCGATGAAGGATCGGAGGGATTGTGCCGGAAAACCGTGTCGACACAAGCATCCCTGTTCAGCCGGATCAGTCCGCGGTTCGATCCAATCCAAAGGTTTCCCGCTGCATCGTAAGCGCCTGCAAGGAAGGGAAAATTCTCCGGAAGAAGCCTGGCCTGAAAAAGCCGGTCGGAAGGATAATGGTACGTATACATCCCGATGTCGGTCAATATCCACAAATTGAGCGAATCCTTTTCCAGGATGGCGTTTATGGTGACATTTCCCTGCTCGAGCGAATCGTTGGAAAGGGGTTTGTATCCCTTGAACTGAACCCCGTCGTAGCGGTTTAATCCTCCCGAGGTTCCCACCCAAATGTATCCAAACCGGTCGTGATAAACACAGCGCACCCAGTTGTTCGACAAACCATCCGTTATGGAAATCCTCCGAAACCGGGCAGGCTCAGCAAAGACACTCTGTGTCAGAATCATCAACAAAAAGAATATGAATATTCGCTCCCTTTTCATATCGTGCTCTGTTCACCCACGTCAAATTACTGATTTTTTTGAAAGAATGATCAGGATGATGCAATTTTCCTGTGTACAATCATCCATTCGCTTATCCGGACACCCGGAAATTTGTCCTTTTCGGCTTTTTAAATCGCAATATTCGGGCGCCGGATCCGGGAGAACCGGTTATATACCCTTCAAATGTTTTTGCCGAAAAAGAACGATTCCGATGAAAAAATATACCAGCGTAAGGACAAATAGAAAGGTCAACTCGCCCAAAATATCGAGAAAACCTGCCCCGTACGTAAAAACTTTATTCAGGGCAATTACGGCATGTGTCGGCGGTAAAAGATCGTTCAGGGCAAAGCCGGAAAAAAGTTCATTACGGGGCATGGGCATCATGGACCCGGTAAAAAACATCAGAACAAAAAGCGGAAAATTTCCGACAATCATCACCATGGTCGCGTTTCGGCAAAAGGCAACCAGGATGAGACAAATGGCGATCACCGAAAGAATTGTCAACGAACAGACCAAGAAAACCAAGCCCGGGGAACCGTTGCTGTCGAAACCCAGTAAAACCGCCAGTCCATAGGTCAAAACGAAAGAAAGAATGCCAATAAACCATTGTACCAGGGTATTCCCCAGCAAATAATCGAAAACCGTCATATCCGACAACTTCAGTCGGAGCATGGTTTTATCTTCCACATCGCGGATAATCGCCAACGATGCCGAAAGAATCAGCATGATGATGGAAAAAATAAAGATTCCGGGCACGTATATATCAAACTCCGACCGGGCCTGGGAATTGCCCAGTAATTCTTCCCGAAATTCATACAAAGGCTTCTGGCTGGACACAGACCGGATCAGTGTTTCAATCCCTGTCAGGGTAAATATAACGGCCAGAGAATATTTGGGGTTACTTGCTTCACCGGTGACCGACACAAGGGGAACGGATCCATTTTGGATACTATCGGAGAACCCCGACGGGATCTGCAGCAAAAGATCCGTCTTCCGGTTTCGGAGTAAAGAATAGGCTGCATCCACATCCTGTGCTTCTTGTAGTTTCAAATAAGGTCTTCCGTCGGGATAGGCAAGAGCGGAAAGCTCCTCCAACAACATTTCACCATAAACCGTATGTTTCTCAACATCTTCAAACCGGTAGTGCACGGTATAGGTGGTCGATCCCCCACCGGTCATGGCATAATAGATAAAAACGAAAAACGGAGCCGAAAGAAGAGTCAGCAACAAAGCCCAGTAGTCGCGTCCCTGCATGATCAGGGCCTTTCGGATAACGGCAATAATTTTCATAACTCCCTCAAATTACGACCTGTTAATGAGATGAATACATCTTCGAGGGAATTCTCTCTCAGGTTCATGCTTTTAAGAGTCATTTCCTTTTCGCGGATTCGTTCGAGAATGAGGGGGATTTTGTCGATCATGGCTCTCGACTGGAATTCGATTATCGGCCCATTTACCTGGACGTCCATACCGGGCATGGAAAACATTTCGGGCGTGGGGATTCCAAACGACAGGGTGACCTCCAGCTTGTCTCCTTTCCCAAATTGGCGTTTCAGGTTAGCCGGGGTGTCAACGGTTAAAAGCATCCCATGGTCGATGATCCCGACACGGGAGCATAAACGGTCGGCCTCGTCCATGTTGTGCGTGGTAAAAATGACCGTTTTCGTGTGTGCCAGAGAACGGATAAATTCCCGGATCATAACCCGGCTTTGTGGATCAAGGCCAGCTTCAGGCTCATCAAGGATCACGATGCCGGGATCATGCATCAGTGCCAAAAGCAGATTCAACCGGCGCTGCATTCCCCCCGAAAGGGTTTTCGCCAGTTTGTTCCTTTTTTCTGCCAGTCCGGTTTGTTCCAATAACTCCAGGGCCCTTGTACGGGCAGTCCGGTAGGGAACCCGGTACATTTGTGCCATAAATATTAATTGTTCCACACAGGTCAGATTTTTCCAAAGCACCCGTTCCTGGGGGCATAAGCCCACATGGGCATACGGACTCGTAACATCGTTGGAGTTTCCCCTGAGGGATACCGTTCCCCGATCGGGACGAAGCAAACCGGTAAGCATCCGGATTGAGGTGGTTTTTCCGGCTCCGTTGGGCCCGAGCAAACCAAAAATTTCCCCCTGCCGTACTTCAAGCGAAAAATCGCTCACAGCCTTGCAATCCCCGAACTGTTTGCACAATCCTTCGGCTTTAATGCTCCATTCCGGAGAAACCAGGGTATCAGAATGCATCATATCGGATAACGATTCATGGGTAAAAATAGGAATTATCGGTCGATGATGTATTTTTGTTGTATAAAAAATCACGACAAGTGATGCGGGCAGCGTCTCTTTCGTAAGCAAGGAAGCATTATTTTTACCGCCGGAAAAAAATCAAAACAAAACGATATGAACCTAGCCAAAACTTCGCATGCATGGCTCCTGATTATGGCCATGGCTGCCTGTTCCCCAAACGAACAAGAAGTAGATGCATTGAT
>Ga0116164_10002852_pt1 | contig 12133 bp, 3 predicted proteins | sample AD_UKC109_MetaG_FD_89888 | JGI IMG/M metagenome (GOLD analysis project Ga0116164, IMG submission 89888) | Active sludge microbial communities of municipal wastewater-treating anaerobic digesters from Hong Kong - AD_UKC109_MetaG | ecosystem: Engineered > Bioreactor > Anaerobic > Digestate... | reverse complement strand
GTTTTCGTTTTGCAGGGTAAGGGTGCCTGCTTTTAACCGGGTTTTTTCGTGGGTATTGGCTCCTGCCAGTACCAGTTCTCCCGAACCGGTTTTGCTCAGAGTTCCTCCGGTAATGGCTTCCTGCCAAACCACCCTGGCCGGATTGTGTACGTTGCCCCCCTGTTCTCCGATGAAAAGGGCACGGCTCCAGTTCCCCGTTCCGGTGATGGATAAGCTGCCGCCATTGATCTCGAACTGTTCCGGATCGGAGCTGGGTGCCCCCAAAGCACCCGGATTCTGAGCGGTCGGCATTTGCTCCACTTCAAGGGTGCCATCGGCAATCAGAACTTTACCTGTGAAATCATTGTTGTTCCGGATGGTCAGTTTCCCCGATCCCCGTTTGTTTAAGCGGGCGTCCCCGGTTATTTTTCCGTTTCCCTGGAAGAGGTAATCCGACAGCGCTTCAACCGTTACAGAGGTCGGTGTCACTGTTGATACGATATTAACGGTTTTACTAACGGCTTCGTCGTTAAACAGAACACGATCCTTGTCGACAAAAATATCGGCTGTATCGTTGTTGCGAAAATTTTCGGTAAGCGATAAATCCCATTCAGCGCCGGCCTTATCGCCATTCCACTTTATGGATGAAGAGGCGCGTACTTCCTTTACTTCCAGATATATTTTTCCGTTCCCAGCTTTTAGCTTCGAAGGCAGTCCTGTGATTCCTTCGACGCGAATGGACGAGAGGTCGGCATCCAGGGTGCCGTTCACCGTCATCAGGCAATAATCGCCCGGTGGGAGCCTGGGATTTTCGCTTGTAAGATGGGGTTGGATCCGGAATACAGTTCCCGGAGCACATATCAGGTTCCCCTCTACCCAAAGGGAATCGTTCCGGGGGCTGCCGGGTTCGAACAGGTCGAAGACGATGCCTGATCCGGCTTCGAGGCTTAGATGACTGCCGAGGTGCAGGATGGCTGAAGAATCGCTTTCGCCCATCGCGAGTCGGGCGCCATAACGCAACGTTACGGGTTGGGACAGCAGGCCCGATGCGTTTATCTGGCCGAAAAAGCCAACCCAAACCGGGCTGTTTGTAAGTTCACCGTCGAAAATGAGCCGGCCGTTCCAGATTTCGGTCCTTCCCGAGAAACTGTGTTTTCCGTTAAGAGTCAGGATTCCCAGTCCCTGCTTAATCAAAAGCATTTCACCGGCAAGGGATCCGTTGGTCGCTTCCACCTTCAGGTCTTTAGGGCTATTGACTGTTAACACCGACGGGGAAAGGGTATCTTCCAGGACAATGATGCAGCCTGGTTCTGTTGAGGCATCGAACAGCACGTGCCGGCCATCGGTATAGACGGAGCTTGTCCCGTCGGACATCCAGTTGGGCGAGGTTCGGTTCCAGGCTCCATTGCCGGAATAAACCAGGCGCTCATTGGTCAATGCGGGAGGAGGTGGAACCGTGATTCCTTCGCCTTCGCCCAAAAAGTAACTCACATGGGGCGGTTGGTTGTATCCGCACATCTGCCAGCAAATGGCCTGGCGATACTGATGATCGTGCATCAGCGTATAATTCCGGTAGGGAGTTGGGTCGGTCGTGGTGTACACCCGGATGGCCGTATTGTCTTCCTTTCTCCAGATCACTTCTTCGCGCCAGTCGCCAAGCAAATCGGCCTGCAGCGAAGGGGTTCCCTTGGTGTAATTGCAGGAAGTGGCTCCGGAAGCCAGCAAAATATTTTTCACGATGCCGTCTTCGTATTTGAAAATGGCGCCGGTTCCGTATCCCTTACCGGTGGTAAAATCGCTGTGGTCGGTCATTTCTTCCAGCAAGTCGCCATCCCAGTAAATCCGGTAATTTTCGGGGCCGCCACCGGTTCCGGCCTCTTCCCGGGTTGCGGCAGAAAACATTTTTCTCCCTCCCCATAAAGCGGCTCCTTTAATATCATCGGAAATATTCCCGGCCATGCATCGGCCACAATCGCTGGTTGTATAGTGGTGGATAAGAATTTCGCCGGTAGCTCCGTCGTAAAGAATTGTACCCCACATGGGTGAGTTTTCGAGGCATTTAAAAATTTCGGTACCTTTCCGGAAAGGGTCCAGATCGCCCACATGCATGGCGTCGCCATGTCCCATACGGGTCGAATAAAGGCCGGTACCGTCGTCGTCGATGGTCATCGATCCCCATACGATCTCATCGCGTCCGTCCTCGTCCACATCGGCAATGGTGTAATTGTGGTTTCCCTGTCCATAGTAGGGATCGTCGGGAGTGGTTGCGCTCCATTCCCATCGTGGAATGAGTTTTTTGTTCACTACGTCGTAGGTGCGCATAACCGTTTTGGTGTAAATACCTCTGCCAATGAACAGGCTTGGTTTCAATCCGTCGAGGTATGGGGCGCCAAAAAAGTATTTGCTGGCCCTGTGCCCGTAGTTGTCGCCCCAGTCGGAGCTGCTTCCGCGGGGGATAAAATCAACCCGGTCGAGTTCGGCTCCGGTCATTCCGTCAACCAGCGAGAGAAATTCGGGCCCGGCATTCATGAATTGCATGTTTGCTGTTGTGCCAACGGAATACCGGTAGTTGGTCCGCCCATCGTTATTGGTATCGTCAATGGCCGCACCATCGCCAAAAACAGTTCCTTCCGAGGTTCTTAAAAATACTTCGGCTTTCCCGTCTTCATCAAAATCGAAGGCAGCGATGTTGATTTCGACATCGGGCAAAATATTCGGACCGACATTGATTTCCCAGAGGAAGGTTCCGTCCAGTTTGTATGCTTCAAAGAACGAAAAATGCGTATTGTCTTCGTTCCACCCTTTGGCAATCCGTTTCACGATGATTTCGTATTGTCCGTCGCCATCCAGATCGGCAGCGGTAGCGTCGTTAATTTCGTATACCGATGGGTCGCGGGGTTGAAGTACGATTTCAAGGTAAGAGTGGGCGAGGGGCATGACGGATTCGCAGGGAGCTTGTTCCACCCCGCCGATCAGGGCCGTAACACTATATGCTGAAAGAGTTGTGCCTGTTGCATCGGAATAATTGGATACCTGAAGCGGTATTTCGTTCAGGCGGATTCCATCACGGTATAGGTTAAAGGAACCATCGTACCACTCCGTTCCCAGGATTCGCCAGCTCACGAAAATCCCCTCCCCGGTTTGTACGGCAACCAGTCCGCGATCGAGATTTTCCATCTTTCGCTGGGCAGGAACCCCGAAAAAGAAAACCAGAAAGGCAAAAGTGAGGAATACCCTCTTCATCCAATTTTTCCTGCAAAAAACCATCTGTTTTTTTCTTCTTTTGTTTCGGCTGAGCCGAAATGCACGCATTCGTTAATGATAAGGCCATCTGAAAAGTTCCTCATCAAACCATGTGGAGAGCAATCCCGGCATGTTGGATTTACGCCCACCCCATGCAATGATTGTTCGGCAGGAACTACCGGAACAACGGATTACTTTTCAGACAGCCTCATCGAAAAACGAACTTAGGAATAACAAAAAAAACTATTTAACAACCAGGCGACTAACTTTCACTTCTTGGTTGGATTGAAGTTTGACAACATACATTCCTTTTGTATTGAAGTGAATGGCATCCTTGCTATATGCATTGCATGATTTTGTATAAAGCACTCTTCCGTTCAGGTCGAGGATTTCGAGCAAATAATCACGATCGAAAGTTCCGTCGACATAGAATTTTCCGGTAGTCGGGTTGGGATATAATTTCAGTTTCCCCTGAGCGAGTTCGTCAACAGCCACATTCCCGGCCGTTATTTGCACGCTGCTGCTTTGCAGGAAGTACTGAACGCCGAATTCATCCTGGACCTCGACTCCGTAGAAAATATAATAGACACCTTTGCTGGCAAAGTTGGGAACATAGACCGTATCGGACATACCCGTTTCAAAATACTCGCCGGAGCCTTCGGCACTGTAGTACCAGGCGATGGCTGTAACGGTAAATTCGGGCGGGATAACAGTATATAAGGGTGTTCCGTCGACATTCAGATCGATGGCCTGGGCTTCGGCTGGCGAAATGGCCAGATCAATCACCACGATGGGTTTCATATTGGCGGTCAGGGTGCCATCGCCGGTTTCGGCTACAACGTAATATGTTCCGCTTGCAGCAAAAGACGGATTGTATGTGGGCAAATTGCTGGCAGCGGGTTCGAACGATGACCATGGGCCGTTGACACTGGTTCCCCATTTCCATTCCCACGAAGTAACTCCGTCGACATTCACCAGGGTGAGGGCTTCTTCGATCGCGATGTTCGCGGTTGTATAGGTTTTCTGACTGTTTCCGATGGAAAAGGCATTGGTGTTTTGAGCCTTAACGATGGTCAGGTTGTTGTCGGAATCGTACAGAACAACCGGTTCCCATCCCTCATCGGGGCATACTATTTTGGCAATATCGATCCAGCCTTGTACGGTAGTCCGTTGATCGCCAACGTACTCAATCCGTGCATTGTCGGATACGTAGCAAACGCCTTCCAGCGTGTCGGGGGTAACACGGCCCGGAAGATTGATGCAATGCATGATGGCATCGTCTTCCAAATAAATACATCCCCCGTTATTCGGAGTGTTCGAATTACCCAGCAGGAGGGATTCAACGATCAGTTTTGAATCGCCCTTCAGGTTGACCCTGCCTCCAGCCAAATCCATGCGGAAGAATCCTAAGTTGGTGATGGTGCCGTTTAAAACTTCGAGGGTTCCCTGAATTTGTTGCCAGCCACCCCGAATGTTTAAGGTGTCTTCTATATCGACTGTAAAAGTTGAACCTGCCCATATACCTACCGTTGAAAGGGTATCGTTACCAACTGGCGAATAAACCGGGTAGGGCAATGTCGATAATGAATCGAATGCATTTACATATACCGTATTTTTATACGGATTAGCCACCGGGGTCCAGTTCGCAGGATTTGTTCCTTCATCAGACACCAAGCCCGTCCAGGTAAGGGATTTGCCTGTTGTGGTAGCTGCTTCAACACTGTATAATAATTCGGTGCTGATATGTTCCTCACCATTAATTGTGGCAACCATCACTACATAGTTATTCCCAGCCTGGGTAAACGAAGGTTTGAACGCAGCCGAAGTTGCTGCCGGTGAAAAAGAAGTATAAGGCCCGCCGGGAACCGTTGCATATTTCCACTCCATTTGTGTTGGCGGAGTTGTGAATTCGGCAGTCATGCGGGTACCTGTTTCATTCAAACGGACAAATTGAATGCTGAATTCAGCGGGGGCAAATGAAATTGCATTGGAAACAACATAGAATTCAACTTCACTTTCTGATGGCGTGCCATTGACCAAACAGGATACATAATACGTTCCCGGTGTTGGAAAAATGGGGGCGAAATCGGGCGAATTAGGAGCACCTGCAAAATTGGTATACGTACTTTCCCCTTGCTTTTTATACCGCCAGGTGAACGTAGCGGCACCGGTTACAATGGCCGTTCTAATCAGACGGAGGGTATCCGAAGCTGATGTTTGGGCCTTAACAACCTGACGGTCGGTATTTTCAATATCGATATACGTTGCAGTGGGTACGGCAGAAAATGTGGTGTAATTGGCGATGGCATCGTAATTTCTTTTAATGGTGAATTCGGTTCCACCGTTAATCCAGTTCGCTGTTGGAGAAACGAAATTTCCGGCTACCTTAAGTATCCCATCGTTGATAATTTCGACCGATCCATCTTCGCGGCCTGTGTATATACGGCCAAAACCTTCGGTGGCATCGACCTGCCCGCCGCTGATGTAGATTTTTCCGCCGCTTGTCGGGGAGTTTGCATTTCCCATCAGCAGATTTTTAAATTCTGCTTTGCCACCTTCAACCCGCAACCAGCAGTTCATTCCGTCCAAACGGGGACCATTCCCTTTTCTGAATTTGTAATATCCCCGTTTAACAATAATGCCGGTGTACCCATAATCAGCACCACCCGGAAGGCCTGTTGCTACATTAAATTCAACATTATCGTTATCCATGTTGATAATTACGCTGGGTTGATATTGATCTTCTGTTGCCGCGACAATTTCAAGTCCGTTCACAGAGATATTGTCCGAACCCGAAACTTCCACAACAAAGGGTGCCAGGCTGGAATCGGTTTGCATCGGAATGGTGAGGTTATTCCCGGTGGGAGAACCCGCAGGATTCCAGTTGTTTTCGTTGGTAAACCGGTTGTTTTCGGCTCCGGTCCAGGTCATTTCTGTTTGGGCCAGCGCTGAACTTGTTACCAGGGCCAGGACAAACAACAGGCTGATCCCCTGCCAAAATTTGATCCCCCGTAGTCCGAATACTCGGACTATCGGTTTTTGTTTTGTGTATAATTTTCTCATAGTTCAATGATTTAAATGTGAATACAGTTGTTCGTAATTTGTGTCAATTGTTCTGTTCTTTATTGTAAGGGCAAAAACCAGTTCTTGCGATCCATCAGTTTCTGACGGACAGCTTCCCCGTCTTTCCCGGACAGGATCAGTTTTTCGGCCACTTTGTCGGCCAGGATCGATGGGTTGTTGTTCCGGAGAGACATCCGGACGAGGTCGCCCCAGCGTTGGCCTTCGAAGGCGAGTTCGAGGGCACATTCATCGAGAATCTGGCTTTCAATCACGGTCAGCGAATCGCCCGTAACCTCAAGCGGCTGAAGGTACACTCTGCCCCTGACGCCCATATTCCGGAACCAGGGCTGCCGCAGGTTGGGCGGCACATCGGATATTCCGGTAGTGCGGGCATCGAAGTCGTAGGGGAAATCGAGAAAGGTTTGCTGGCGTTTGGTGTAATCGTTGGCAGCTGCTGTGGTATCGGCTCCGGGGTAATTGGCCCGGATCCCGTTGTTCAGGATGGAATAGGCAATGCGGTGTTGTCCATCGCGGTTGGCTGCTTCCGAATAGCGCAGATGAAGGCTTCCGCTTCGCCACAGGTGCCATTTTCCAATTTTTTCACTCGGGTTAAAATCGGGGTTATATTGGCTGTATCGGTAAATATGCTTCATGATGACCGGTTCGTTATCGACGATATCGAACGAACCGGGCAATCCGAAATAATTAAAATAGTATCCCCGGAAATCCCCTGCGAACGTGTTCAGTTGAACCTGTTTGTTCCAGTTCGTTATGGCCAGATTGGAAGGTTTCAGTAAGTAGCTTCCCCCGTCCTTGGCGAACAAATCAACCAGCGAATTCGGTTCGTATAGTTCGTCGAAGTACAATACCCAAATCCATTCGTTGTGATAGTTATTGGTTTGGGTTTCGTAAAACATGGTGGGCCACATATTCTTGGCGCTCAACCGGTCGTTGTTGTAAAACCGGACATAACCGCTGTTGTATCGCGAGGTTGTAACATCGAGGGTTGCCGAGGCATCAAAAGGGAGCTTGTGTAAATCGTACAGGTCGTTTCCGCTCACACCCCGTTCCATGATGGTTTTAAAATATACGGCGGCCTGGTGGTAATTGCCTTTCCAAAGGTTGAGTTCGCCCAGCAGGTACTGCTTGTCGATATACATTAAATCGGTATTGTATCCATCCATGATGGTGATGAGGCCTTCATCGGTAATCAGGTCCTTATACGGAATCGACTCCATAGCGAAGAGCAGCGAATCGATCATGGTAGGCAGATCGAGATAGGGAAACTTTTCCAGATAAGCCGGGTCGAGACTTTCGATACTGTTCAGCGGTTCGGTGATATAAGGTACGCCTCCCTTTTCGGGGTCGGCAAAATGAAGCGACACCTGCAGGTAGGCCCAGCATCGAATGGCCATGGCTTCGGAATAGCGCACATCGGCCAGTTCACGAGAGATTCGGTTTTTTTCAACCATTTGTCCGAATTGGTAAAGTGCATCGTTACAGCTGTTGATCAGGGAAAAGAACAGTCGGGGACTGGCCCAGGGATTGTCGTTCGAAACGCTGCGGTGTTCCGATAACTCGATCAGAGACAGATCGGCATGGGCTGTTACGTCCATCAGGTCGGCACGAAGTTCGTTCAAGACAATATATTGAGGGGCCAGATCCATCAACTTTCCGTAAATCCCCCGAATGGCCGCATCGGCGTCGTCGATGTTCCGGTATACATCTTCCGGTAACAAAACTTCGTCAGCATCGGGCGTTAACAGCGGTTCACACGAGCTAAAACTTGCGGCCACGAAAGCCGGTATGGCTATAATTGAGATTAATTTTCGAATTTTCATATCACTATTATTTCTTCGTAACCATTACAATCCGATTCGGATTCCCAGTAACACCATTTTGTTTTGGGGGATCATTCCCGCGTCAATTCCCTGTGCCAGGGCAAATCCATTCAGGCTGAACTCTGGGTCGGGACCCAAATAACGGGTCAGGGTTACCAGGTTGATCCCGGAGGCGTAGATTTCGGCATAACGCACCAGCTTTGTTCCTATGGGCAGGCGGTAACTCAGGGTTACATTTTTCAAGCGGGCATAGGAACCATCCTCGATCCAACGATCGGAAAAACGCGAATTGCCTGCCGGATCGCCATAAACAGCCCGGGGCATCCGGGTTTCCTGACCTTCGTATTTCCATCGGTTTCGGGTAGCCAGGGTCTGGTTCCCGGTGGTGCTCATGTTTTCGAGGGAATAGCGAAGATAATTGTATACTTCGCCTCCGTACGAAAAGCCCAAAGAGGCATCGAGCGTGAAGCCGGCAAATTTTAAACGGGTAAAGATTTCCCCTGTGAAATCGGGTGTTGGATCACCGATAATGGTTTTGTCCTCCTCGTCGATGATCCCATCTTCGTGGTGATCGATAAAAATGACATCGCCACCGGCAAAGGGAACCGTTTGTTCGTTGTTCATCCGGTTGAGCAGTCCGCTTTCCCGGGCGACCTGATCGCTTGCATACACCCCATTGGTTTCGTAACCGTAAAACAGGCCAATAGGCTCTCCTACACGGGTTAATATTTCTGCCCCCAAAATGGATGCTGTACGGCTTTGATCAAAAAGGGCGTCTACGCGGGTTGTGTATTTCGAGACCACAGCGCCCAAATCCCATTGAATTGAGGGGGTACGAACAACGCGCGCATTTATACTTAGATCCATTCCGCGGGTGGTAAATCCCCCCATATTTCCAAAATAACCATAATAACCCGAAAGCGACGGGGCCGTAATGTAATCGAACAGATGGGTGGTTTGATTTTGGAACAGATCGAAGGTGAGGGATATCCGTTCCTTAAAGGCGGAAAAGTCGAGCCCGATATTCATTTTGGCGTTTTTCTCTGCACCCAAAGAAGGATTCCACAAATTGCCGGCAACCAGGCCCTGGTAGCTTAAAAAGTTTTTCTCGACATAATAACGCTGTGCCGTGTAATTCCCGATATCGTCGTTTCCGGTCAATCCATAACTAAAACGGATTTTGAGCAAATCAATGGCCCGAGTATTGGCCAGAAAAGGCTCCGAGGAAACAATCCAGGCCAGGGCTGCGCCCGGGTAAACGCCAAAACAGGAACCCAGAATTTTTACTCCATCGGCTTCGGAGCCATAACGCGACGAACCGTCGAGAGAGGCGCTCAGGGTGAGCAGGTAGCGGTTTTTAAAACGATAATCGGCATTAAGGTAGAGCGTAAGGTTCGACCAGTCGCCCAGGGTTCCGCCTTTTTGTCGGAGCAGATAATTTCCATTTCCCAGAGTCCGGATTTGGTCGTTGGCCGAATTATAGTCGGCAGCCCAGTCTTCTTCGAGCGTATTGATCGAAAAACGGGCACCGCCCATCAACGACAGATTGTGATCGAAGCCCAGGTCCTTCTGGTAAAGAGCTCTCAGATCGTTGTTGATGGTAAAATGCCGGAGAATGTTCGCCTTCATCTGGTTGGTGATTGGCTCAATGGCGCTCGAATCGGGAGCAACCCCCTGATCGGGAATGAAAACCGATTGGCGGGTTTTGTCGAACGAAAGCCCGACCATATCGCTAATGGTAAAATTTTTCGAAATTTTCCAGTTAAAATTGAAGGAGCCAAACAAACGGTAATTGATATCTTTCTGGGTCATGTAGCGAAGAAGGGCCATGGGATTGCTGACTTCCAGAAAATCATAATCGGACAGATCGGGGCTGGCAATGCCCTGTTCGTTCTGGATGTATTCCTGCAGGAAGGGCGCTTTGATACGTGCCTGGTGCACCGGGTCGTAGGGGCTTTCCATGCCCGTGGCGGTAATGTTTTTGGTGGTATAATGAAAACTAATATTGGCATTAAGGGTTACTTTTTGGGAAAACCGGATATCGGAATTGAACCGGAAATTGAACCGTGAATGGTCGGATCCTGTAACCGTTCCCTTTTGCCCCAGGTAACCGATCGAAAGAGCATAAAGGGCAATATCGTCGCCTCCTTTGATTTTCAGACGGAATTGCGTGGAATAATTGTCGGCAAAAACCTTCTTTTGCCAGTCCGTATTGTTGCGGTATGCAGGGTAATTCATCAGGGAGGGATCGAGGTTTTGGAAGGGCATGGAGGCAATCGAATCGGCCGTGAGTCCCTTTGTGAGAAAAAGTTCGTTCAAAAACAGGCGGTAGTCTTCTGCTCCCAGCAAGGGGATTTCGTCGGGGGCCATTTCAAGAGTGCCGTTCATTGAGAAATCGATGGACGTAGCCTGCTCATCGGCATGACTGGTCCGGATATAGATCACCCCGTTCGATGCCTGGGCACCGTAAATGGGCAGTGCATCCTTGACAACCGATACATGTTCAATATCGCCCACATCAATTCCGCTCAGCGGATTCGGGCGAAATCCCTTTATCATCGAGGAACCATATATTCGGGTGTCGTAGATCATGCCATCGACAAGGACCAGGGGTTGGTTGTTGGCATAAATCGAGGAATACCCCCGGATGAATAGATCGGAACCAGCCCCTTTAATTCCGTTTCGGGCACGGGCTTCCAGACCGGCTATCGGACCGTCGAAACTGGCTTCGGCCGAGCCGGGGCTCAACCGGGAAATGCTCTCTCGTTCGGGATGGGTGACGCTGCTTGCCTGTGTTTCATACAACTGCTTTCGGGAAGAAAAGGCGGAGTATCCGAATTCCTGAAAAGAAAAAGCGCCTTCTTGATTCAGATAAACGCTTACTGTTTCGCGCCCCGACAGGAATACGTCCTTCGACTGGAAACCACTGGCACGAATAGTAAGAACATCGTTCTTCGAACGGACTTCGATCGAAAAGCGGCCGTCTTTTTCGGTAAATGTGGATGAAAAATTCGAACAATGTACGGCAGCCAGTTCTACCGGGAGGTTGGTGCTGGCATTCAAAACGGTTCCCGTTACCCTTATTCCCGTCGACTGCTGGTTTTGTGCCCCGGCTGAAAGTCCGGCAAACAATAAGACGAAGGTCAGTATCTTGCGTATATCGTTCATGATGTTCAATTTTCTGTGGATTCAAAAATCGGTTCCAAACGGAAATAATCAGCCGTTACAGCCATTTGTGCCGACTGGGGAATCAGGCGGAGAAAAACGCTGTCGGATTTGGTGAAATTGTAGTAGCCCAGATCGATTTCATCGTTGCTTGCCTCTTCTATGGCGCTATATTCCATAAGGCTTACGGGCACATAGTACGTAGCCGGGTCGGCCGGGTCGTAAATTACATCGGGTGTTCCGTATTGCGTGCCCGAGTTCAGGAGGTTGGTTGCCGTCGAAATGGCTTTGATCTGCTCCGTCAACGGATCGCGTGTAATGGTCACCTGACCAAGCCATTGGGCTAAATCTACCTCTGCATTGGGATAACGGTACGATTTGTTGAAGTCGTTGATAGCCCGTATTTTGACACGGTAGCGGATGGATGCCAGAACCGGCCCGACAAACAGGGCTCCCGATAATTTTTCGCTTTTGTGGGAATTATCGACAATCAGATCGTACCCCTGCGATGCATTGGGCCTTTGGCGGAAGTAAGGTGTGGCGGTTCCCGAGGTGGTGTTCGAAAGATAGGAACCGCTTGCTGTGAGTATGACATTGGCAATGCAGTTTTCCGCTTCCATAACAACCGGCAGAATTTTATGGGCTACCTCAACCCGGCAGTCGGACACGTGATGCACGTAACCATTGCTGGCCACGAACGATGCTGTTCGTGAAGACCGGTTAAAGGGGACTTTTACCCCGAAATAGGAATACAAGGTGTCGGGAGCTGTGTCGCCGGTATAGGCAAAGGGAAAAACCAAATCGCGGGCAATCATCAGCTTGATATAGGCGCTATCGCGAGC
>Ga0116164_10002846_pt1 | contig 12149 bp, 10 predicted proteins | sample AD_UKC109_MetaG_FD_89888 | JGI IMG/M metagenome (GOLD analysis project Ga0116164, IMG submission 89888) | Active sludge microbial communities of municipal wastewater-treating anaerobic digesters from Hong Kong - AD_UKC109_MetaG | ecosystem: Engineered > Bioreactor > Anaerobic > Digestate... | reverse complement strand
TGCTGAAGGACTTGGAGACACCGGAGATGGTTATGGTTCGCTCCCGTACCCCAGGCAGCGTCATGGGGGGGATGTGCCGGGCGTCTTCATAGAGGAAGTGCTCGTAGATCTCGTCGGTGAAGATGAAGAGGTCGTGTCGCTCAGCAAAGTCAGCCACAGTCTCGAGTTCATCCTGAGTAAAGACCTTGCCAGACGGGTTGGCTGGCGTATTCACCATGATGCCTCGTGTCTTCGTCGTGATGGCATCCTCAAGATCTTTCAGGGAAAAGGTCCAGTCCGGTGGTTGCATCCGTACGTATGTGGGGACACATCCCGTGGCCACCAGCGTCTGCACGTGATACCCATAGTACGGCTCGAACAGAATTACCTCGTCTCCCGGGTCCAATAGTGCCAGGCAGGCGCAGTAGAACACCCCGGTGGACCCCGTACTTGCTATGATTTCGTTTTCCGGGTCAACGTCGATCCCATAGGTTCGCCGGTATTTCTGGGCGATGGCCTCTCGGAGTTCCATGAGCCCGGCATAGTGGGTGTAGGTGTTGATACCCTCATCCATGGCTTTCTGCGCACCGCGGCGCACCACCAGAGGGACCTCGGTATCGCATACGCCCTGGGCAAGATTGATCCCGCCGATGCGCTCACACTCGATGGACATGTTCCGGATCTCTGACTGGAGAACCCACTGACGTCGTTCACTCAGACCTATAGACATCTCTCGTTCAATCCCTTCTTAGCTGTAGAACTTTCTCACAACCTCAATGACGTAGGACACTTCCTCGTCATCGATCTCCACGTTCATGGGCAGGGAGCAGACCTCCCTGCTCAGGGTCTCGGTTTCGGGGAAGCCCCTGTCTTCAAGCTTCAGGGCCTCGTGCCGGTAGTAAGGCTTTCGGAACTGGGTGAGCACCTCCACGCCGTTGGCCTTGAGGAATTCCGAAAATGCGTCCCCCTGTTTCGATCTCACCGTATAGTTCTGATAGATATGATCCCTTCTGGGGTCGTCGTAATGGGGCAGCAGGAGATCAGGCAGGTCGGAGAGGGATTCCAGGTACCTCTGGGCAATCTTCTTGCGCCGTTCTATCCACTGGGGGAGATACCTGAGCTTCACATCGAGGAACGCGGCCTGCATGTTGTCCAGCAGGCAGGTGAACCCATGCCCGTGGTACTCCCCGGTGTCACGGTCCTCGCCGTTGAACCGCATCCGGGTTGCAAAGAGCGCCACTTCGGGGTCATCAGTGGTGATGGCCCCGCCGTCGCCGTACCCGCCCAGGATCTTGAAGGGATAAAAACTCCAGCACCCGGTGAGCCCCCAGGCTCCGGCCATCCTTCTCCCGCCAGTCCGTTCATCGAGCATGCTCGATCCCAGGCTCTGGCATGCATCCTCCACGATCACCAGATTGTGTCTTTCCGCGATCTCCCGGACCTGGACCATGTTGGCCATATAGCCGCTCAGGTGCACGGGGATGATCCCCCGCGTTCGGGGTGTGACAGCCGCCTCGATCAGGCTGCAGTCTATGTTGAAATCCCTACCGACATCCACCAGCACCGGGGTCGCCCCAGCATTCACCACGGCAGAGCAGGTGGCTACAAAGGTATGGGCAGGCACTATCACCTCGTCTCCAGGCCCGATGCCCGCAGCCAGAAGGGAGAGGTGGAGAGCGTCGTAGCCGCTGTTCAGCCCCACCGCATACTTTGTGCCCACGAACTTCGCCAGGTTCTCCTCGAACCGCCTCAGCTGTGAACGATCAATGAGGTCGCCCCTGTCCATGATCTCGAAGTAGACGTCATCGAGCTCTTTCTTGATCATCCGGTAGAGTTTCGCAGGTTCGACAAACCTTACCTTACGCATTCTGCAGATCCTTTCTTCTTACCCAAGCCTTCGAACAGCCTGTACGATATCATTCGCCGTCGGATAGTATGAGTTCTCCAATGCAATGCTGGCGGGAGCCGGACAGTCCGGCAGGGCTACCCTTGCAACCGAAGCCTTCAGCGCATCGAATGCCGTCTCAGACACCAGGGCGGCGATCTCGGCGGACACTCCGAAGGACTGCCAACCAACATCCGTTACCACAAGGCGGCCCGTTTTCCGTACGGAATCGACGATCAACTCCCGGTCAAGGGGCTTGACTGTCCTCAGGTCGATAACCTCGGCACTTACACCATCTGCGGCAAGTTGATCCGCTGCCTTCAGTGCTTCGTGCACCATAAGGGAAACAGCCGTGATGGTTACGTCTTGTCCTTCCCTGCGTATGCACCCTTTTCCGATTTCGACCTGATACAACTCTTCCGGTACATCTCCCTTGAACCCATAGAGCAATCGTTCATCCATGAATACCACAGGGTTGGGATCCTGAATGGCTGCGATCATGAGTCCCTTGGCATCGTATGCAGTGGAGGGCATGACGACCTTGAGACCGGGGATATGGGCAAATACGCCGTGAATCGCCTGGGAGTGCTGGGCCGCCTGTTCCCCTTTCCGGTTGATGATGCCCCAGAACACCACGGGCACACTCACCCTGCCTCCATTCATGTAAAACCAGTTCGCGGCCTCGTTGATAATGGGGTCCATGGCATACATCATGAAATCCACCCTGGGATGCACCACCACCGGCTTCATGCCTGCAATCGCCGACCCCACGGCAGCGCCGGTGACTGCGTTCTCGGAGACCGGGGTATCGATGACCCTCTTTTCCCCGAACCGTTCCAGGAGACCCCTGGCCGTATTTCCCACATACCAGGGGCTCTTGACGCCCTGGCCGATGAGAAAAACGGACGTGTCCATGTCCATCATCTGGTGGAGGGCCTCGTTGATGGCCAGGCTGTAGGGAAGCGATCTAGGCGAAGACATATCTTCTGAGATCCTTATCGAGTGGGCCTGAATTTCTCATGGCATATTCAACTGCATCCTGCACTTCTCCGGATACGTCTTCCTTGATGCCCTTTATTTCCTCATTGTCCAGAATCCCATGCTTATTCAGGTATCGCTCGAACTTCTTAATGGGATCTTTTTCCATCCATACGGCAACCTCTTCAGGAGGCCTGATGTCAGTATGGAGCCCCTGGATGTTGTCGTCCGGCCCCACGTGACCTCGAAAACGGTAGGTCATGAACTCCATGAACACGGGGCCATCTCCTCTACGGCAGGTATCCACGGCCTTTCGGGAAGCGTCATGGACCTGCAGGACATCGTTGCCGTCCACCGTGTGGACCTCGATGCCGAAGGGCTCCGCGATCCTCCCGATGGGCTGGCTCACTCGGCACTCCCTTATGGGCATGTGGGTGGCGTAGAGGTTGTTCTCGCAGGCGAATATGACGGGAAGCCTTTTCAGTGCGGCGAAATTCAGGGACTCATAAAGGCCCCCTTCACCCGTGGCCCCATCCCCGAAGAAGCTCACACTGACGTGGCCGTCGCCCCTGATGGATGAGGCAAGGGCAGCTCCTACCGCCAAGGGGATGGTCCCGGCAACGATGGGGGCGGATCCCATCATGCCCACATCCGGGTCGATGAGGTGCATCGACCCCCCACGGCCCCGGGAACACCCTGATTCCCGGCAGTAGACCTCTGCAGCCAGGTCCTTCATGGAGCCTCCCTTGGCCAGAAAATGCCCGTGGGACCGGTGGTTGCCGAAAACATAATCCTCCCTTGACAGGGCAGCGCAGACACCTACGGCGATTGCTTCCTGCCCGCTGTAGAGGTGGCAAGGCGTATGGATATCACGATTCAGGATGGGATCAACCAGACTCTCTTCGAAAAGTCGGATACGGAGCATTGTCCTGTAGAGATATGACAGGAATTTCCTATCGTTCTTCATCGTATACACGGCTCACTTCATCAGAATCGTTTTAAGGGTGAGAATGATGATCCTGATGTCCGTCAGGAATGATTGCTCACTGACGTATTTCAGCTGCAGCCTGATCTTCTCGGGCCTGATCTTCTCAAGATAGTCCTTGTCTGGATCTGAGCTGCCTGCCAGCAGGGCACCCTCGTCGGGGTTCCATATGGATGCCCAGTCGGTGATACCTGGGCGCACAGTAAGGATGGCCTTCTCCTCTTCCGTGTAAAGGTCGGTGAACTTCTTCACTTCTGGCCTGGGGCCTACAAGGCTCATGTCACCGAGGAGCACATTGATGAGTTGGGGCAGTTCGTCAAGTTTGTACTTACGGAGAACCCTGCCGATCCGGGTGATTCTTGGATCGTCATCCGAAGTGGATGAAACGCCGAGTTTTTCGGCGTCAACGACCATGGTGCGGAATTTAAAAATACGAAAGGGCTTACCAAGGAGGCCTATTCGTTCGCCCCGGTAGAAGATGGGGCCGTGGTCCTCAACGAAAATCCTCCATGCAATCCATACAAGAAGAGGAGATAGAACTATGAAACCAATACTGGCTATAATAATATCAACTGTTTTTTTGATCATTTTCATTAAGTCGAGCCTCATTCAAGACATAGCTTCCCAGCAGACTCACTCCAAGACGTTTCGTTCTGGTACCCTCTCCACTACGAATGAAACCTGCTTTTTCAATTACATGTATCGAAGCAGAATTATCTTCATCAGTTACATACCAAAAACGTCTCCCTGTACTCGCAAACTCGTTTATAACTCTTTTAATTGCAATTGTGGCAAGACCTCTACTTCGATAATCTGGATGTGTCCATAGATCTCCTAACTGTAAGTCCACCTGAGCCATAAAAGGAAATCTGAAGTATCTTGGAAAAACTCCAGTACGATGTATCACTGTGTGTTGATGATAAATAAGACAGAGAGAGTAATCGTTGTTTGAGAATACTTGTATAGTGTGGAAAAGCCACCACATAGCAAATGGAATTGGAACTACTCCACTTGGTATCACTGTGGTCATTGATGGTCGCCATATTGTACACAAATACTCTCCATGATTTGAAGTGTCTCTCTTCTCATCAATGACTGCTGATGACGGAAGAGAATAGAACAGGTATTTGTGGTTTGTGTACGCCTTTTTCAGCATTTATCTCATCCAGAACTTCCCAGTGAAAATCAACATGAAATATAATTGAAAAGAATTAGGTTTATTCGAATGTTCTCCTTATGTAACTTTCACGTTCCTTCTCTCTGCGATAAGTTCAATATGTTCAGCATAATTACTATAAGTGCTCTCACAATCTAAGTATTCCTCAAAAAATGCAGATGAATTATGCGACATATCTTGCAACATAGTATTATTGAAAGACAATGTAGTGATCTTCTTGGCTAACTGTTCAAAGTTACCTGCTTCATAATTAAGACCAAATCCATATTCATCTATGGCTGCTGCAAGTTCACCACTGACAGAGCTAATCAATGGTAGTCCTCCGCTCATATAGGTAAATGCCTTATTGGGAAAAGCTTTAATCGGGATAGTACAAGGGATAATTCCAACAGATGCATGTGTTAATAAGTACTCGGTCTCATTTGACTTAAGCCATCCAGTGAAATGGACATTATCCAAAGAATTAGCTAACTCCTTTACCTCTTCAAAATAGGTGCCTGTGCCTCCAATGACAAAAGAAATCTTATCAGTAGCTATTCCTTTCTCGTTTAAATAGTGTGCAGCATTCACTATCAGTTTTGGATTATAAAAGGTCCCGAATGTCCCAACGAATAAACACATCATTGTCCCCTGACATTTCTGGACAATTTCTACGATGCGCCTGTCGATTCCATCGTTATCAACACTATTTCGATTAATCCGATGAGACGTGGACAAGAAAAATACTCTATCTTCATCTGTCTTTGATCTGCCCGCCTTTGCAAGACCCCAATCAAGCAGATCTTTCATCATGGAGACAAGAGAATCTGCATTCCTGAGCAATTTTGAGACCTTCCTGTTTTCGATATCGATCAGTGGGTCCAATATTTTTTTAACAAATTTATTATTGGTCACATTATAAAATATATCAGGCCAAGCATCCCGTATGTCGACAATAGTTGGAATATTATTAGCCAGAGCATACTTCCCAACCTGGCAGGCTAATTGATGATCAGGTAGTGAAATTGCAATTAAGTCAGGCTGTGCAATCTTCTTTGCAACAAATTCAAATCGCTTGGAAACAATCCAATGATCGAAAAACCTAGAGAGACTTACGTTCTTCCTATAACCAATTCCCTTGAGAAAGCCGACATGAAAATTTTTATCAAGTAGAATTATATTTCCATGCTCTTGACGAAATACCTTTTTTGAATGATCAAAGGCTGAAGTCCAAAGAAGAACTTGGTGTCCACGTTTTATTAATGCACGGGCAAGAAGAAATGTTCTCGTCTTTTCAGCATCTTGCAATCGCTGTCCTATTGTTATGAGCCAAACATTCATCTTATTTTATTCCCTCATATGAATATTTTCTTCAACGGTCCTGCATCTTCAGTATTTTGACAGGATCACTCGGGTTTTTCTGGTTACATCAGTTAACATGCGACTCAAAACATCTAAGCCAAGTCTCAAAACAATATATATTGAATATATCCTTATAGTTCACTAGCATGTCATTCTTTAAAAAACGCTTGTACATATCCTGTATTACTGAACGTCGAATATAACCACATTCCTCAGCAAGCATCTGATTATCAAACATATCCCTGAAGCGTTTATATAGAACCCCCTTCATCCATTTATCCAGGGGTATATTGAATCCCTTCTTGTCCTTTCGGTATTGAATCTCTTGTGGGATCATCCCGCTCATTGCCTTTCGGAACACGGCCTTGGTCCACCCTGACTTCAGTTTAAAGGAAGGTGGAAACTTCGCGAGAAGCTCTACCAACCGATAGTCCATGAAGGGGACGCGCATCTCGCGGGAGTATGACATTGACATGCGGTCTTCATAATGAAGAAGCATCGGAATTGAGAGAAAACGGATATCCCGCCACTCCCGTTCAGAGTAGCCTCTTCCCAAGCCGGTTTCGACCATGTCAATGTCGTCAAGCGATACACCTAGGAACTGAGTCCCGGAAAATTTTACCAGCCCGGGCAGATAGCGCTTCGCCTCCCTCAATCGGAATTCAGGCAGTATCGTACCTTCCCTCACACACCCCCATAGCATGCCGAGCGCTTCGAACCAATGTCGGTGCCTTAGACAATCCTGGAGATAAAAATAGAAAAACTTATTATAGCCACCAAGCTGCTCATCCGAGCCCTGCCCGGTGATGAGCACAGTGATGCCTTTGTCCCCTGCCAAGTGCATGAGGTTTCGATGTGCAACCGAGGCCAGCCCGCCAAGGGGCTCGTCATTATACCAGCATGCCTCGGGCAGTTCATCGAGAAGGTCGAGGGGTTCCTGGTCCGCATTAAGCTTCATAACGCCGCACCCGACATATCCGGCCATCAAATCAATAAAAGGCTCCTCACTCACCTTCACGTCATTGCTTACTACGGAGAGCACGGTGATGTTATCATTCATCCCCAGCTTATGAACGGCCCCTAGGATGGATGAACTATCCAACCCACCGGATAAAAGCACTCCCAGAGGAACGTCGCTGCGCAGCCTCAACCGGACGGCGTCTATGAAGGTTTCCCGCAACTCTTCCTCTGACGGTACTTTCCACCTCTCCTGTGCATCCTCTTCGTACGGATGATGCCAGAAGGTCTGGAATAACGGTTCTTGTACTAGAGGGTCCCTGAGACGGATGACGGCAAATCCGGCTGACGGTATTTGATATACTCCCTCAAAGAAGGTTTCAGGTTGGGCGTCTAATACTGACTGGAGAAGATACCTCGTTGCGACCTTCCGGTTCACCTTCAGTCGCCTGCCGCATGCGGTCAGTATTGCTTTGATCTCCGAGGCGAAGATAAATTGCTGTTCATCGAAGTAATAGTAAAGAGGTTTGACACCCATCCTGTCGCGGGAAAGGAGTAACGTTGCTTCTTTCCTGTCATAGAAAGCCAGTGCCCACATCCCGTTGAATCGCTTGAATGCTGAAGGCCCCCACTTGATGAGAGCAGCGAGAACGACGGCCGAATCGCTGGAAGACATATCTAATACAGGGTCTTTGCCGAGTTCGCCGGCGATCTCAAGGTAGTTGTATACCTCTCCGTTATATATCAGCACATATCGTCCATCAGGACTTTCCATGGGCTGATGTCCACGGGATGTAAGGTCGATAATGGAAAGCCGGTTATGTCCGAGGACAATCGATTGTATTCCATCGATTCTCTCTGAAAAAATACCAGTGTCATCTGGCCCTCTGTGATGAAGAATCGAGAGCATCCGCTCCATTATCGGATTGGGATCAGAACCATCCTTTATGATTATTCCTGCAATTCCACACATGACTGTATGCTTCAACGCATCATACTAACAAGGCGTCTTTATCGATTTGTACAGATGAACTATTTTATCGCTTATCACGGGCAAGCTCATCTCTTGCACATGGCGGCGAAGATCTGTCTGTTGCATTTCCGATAGAACATCACAAATATTTTCCGCTATGGCATCAGCGTTCGGAGAACATATGCGGCATGAGGGTTCTTGTTCCGAAATTTCAGCCAGATCACTTACATCGGTTGAGACAAAGGGTATGTTACATGCAAGTGCTTCCTTGACAGAATTCGGCCATCCTTCTGTTTCCGATGTACATAGAATCATGTCACATGATGCCACAAATACAGGCATCTGTTTGTGGTCAATTCCATTGGCAATTCTTAATCGTAGATTTCCCATGCGTTGATTTGCTTTGGAAAAAGCATCCTGGGCTAGACTTAATCTCTTGACCGGATCTGTTTTTGATAAAGTGGTAAACAAGATCCATTTCTCATTGCTGTTATTGTATCCCAGCATCTTGCGAGCCTGTTGTTTATCTAAAGGAGTGAATCTCTCAAGATCTACAGGACTTGGAATGTAATGAACTTCTGCATTGGGGTAATAACGCTGAACCTCTCTTAACATACGCTTTGATACAGTTATAACTGCCTCGAAATCCTTCAACACCGACTTCGTCATTAATCTCGCCAACCTCGAGTGCAGATAATGAAAATTATATTTGCCGCTGTATACTGACCAATCATTGCCCCTCAAGGAAAGGACCTTAGGAACTCCTCTGGCAGCGGCTGTTGCAACAGCACAAGCTGAACCGTATTGAGCATGGATTATATCAAATGAGCACGATTTATGCCTAACAAGCATTCGAGCTCGTGATAGATTATTTAAGGAACGCAAATTACCTAGATAGCAAAGTTCGAGATCTATTCCTAGATCGCGCAATCCTACAGCGCTTATTTTCATAAAAGACCCGGAGTTTCTCACAGCAGGGTCGAAGTTATGTGGCCAGAGAACCTTCATCGATTAGTCTAGGTGTTCGCAGATAACATGACGTTATTACGATTACTCTCCCTTGCTACCTTACTGAAGAAAATGATCATCATGAACAATATGCAATACGGGATCATAAACATCATCACCATTTTAATTGGGCTGATAATTGATGCACGGAAACTAATAATCACGATGTAATAAGCTACAATATAAATGAAGGGGATATGAAGGAAACCGTATTTAATCAATACTTGCTTTCTCAAAACGCGCAGTAGACCTCCTATAAGCAAACCAAAGATAAAGAAATGAATAAATGCACCAGGAATATGAAAATTAACATAAGCCTCAGCTAATGGAGAATACCCCAAACCTCTCCCAATGCTCCAATCACCAATATTATCTCGAGCAAACTCTTCAGATAAGTCTACCGGCCTCCCAGGCCATAGCAACCTTGGTATCAGAACTCCCAAAGAGTTCAAATAAGTTGATCCATAACTTAGCTGCAAATAATCATCGCTCAACACACTTGAAATTGAAACCATAGGTCCACCAGGATCTAACCGAGTAAAGGAAATTGTACTCCACGGAAATTTACTGATTATATCTCCAATTGGTATATGGGTTCTATAAATGTTGAACGATGTGACCGCCACGAGAACACACATTGATCCCAGCAGTGTCATAACAATGAATTTCTTAAATCGGATTCTCTCAAACTTTAAGAAACTTGCACATGTAAGCATAGCCAATAAGATAGGTTCCTTATCTGCAGTAAGCATTCCAGCTAATACAATTAGGGCGACAATCACCAAACAAAAAGTCATTCCAACCCAACTATACCTCTTCCGCATTAGAACACCTGCCATAAGGGCTAACCCTATTAAAAAATGCATTTTTATAAAGCTGTATAAAGGTGATTCATATGTGATCCTGTAGGCACTCGTGTAGTCATACTGAGATAATAGTAGCTCTCTATAAAAAAGAATAAGGATCATTCCACACGTGATGATGACTATAGACAACAAACCTATTATCCATGCGAAGTAACCCTTATTGGGCCTAATATCATCATGTACGAGATCTGTTTCTGCGGGGAATAAATGATAACGTGACAACTTAAGTCCGATGTAAAATCCAAAAAGTGAGATGATGCTCATGAATAAGATGAGATTTCTTTCTATAGACCCTAGTTTCACCCAATAGTGAACAAAATAATATTCTTCACCCGTTAAATACATCTCCATGGGGATAAGAGAAAAATACGCCAACCCTGAAAGACCAAAAACGAAAAAAACAGAGAAATACCCTTCAGTGCGCTTCCTTCTTAAAGTCAGCCCGAGCCACACGAGGAGATAGATTATGAAGAGAACAAGTTCCATCAGTTTTTGGAAGGTATTAGGTTTAACCTGTCAAGATATATCCTATAGTAAGTCAATATTCCCAATGCATAGAATCCGCATACAATCCCAGCAGCAACACCGGAACGAGCGGACATAACATGGCTTAACACTCCAGCTATACTGATGAAGATAACCAATGATATTAAACAGTTTATAGAGTTGTATGACATCTCATGGAAAGCATCGATAAAACTCCTCAGGTAGATATAAACAGCATATGGCAAAGCTACCGTGGAGACCGCCTTCAGTATGAAGAAATCAAATCCCTCCCTATCCGGCAAAAAAATACGTACGGCATAACCTGCCCCTAAGAACATCACTATGCTTATTATAGCTGCTCCAATTGTTACTTTGATAAATATATCCCCCGTGCTTCTTCTGAGGAAGTCAGTCCTCCCATCTTTCATCCAGACCATTGCTTTAGGAAGCAAAAGGGTACTAACTGGCGAGAGTGGAACAGCAATAAGCGTAAGGATAGTAAGACTGAAGGATATATCTCCCGCTGCGTTAAAGCTTAAGAAATGTGCAGCTAGTACTGGGGGGATCACAAACATAAGCTGGAGGGCGATATCTCCAGGCAGCCTTTTGACACTGTAACTGGTTACTCTGAAAAGGAGCTGTACATTCATCCACACCCCAGTATGATGAAAAAAATGATTTGCAACAAATACCAGACTTATTAAAGATAATAAGCACCCATAAGCTACCAGATATGCAGATATATTCGGACTCATTAGAATGACTACGACTGGAAAAATTATTACATTCACTAATTGAATTAAATTTGCGATCAAGAAATTATTCATCCCACGATAATATGAGTATGAGAGGCTGTTCAACATTATCCCCATCAGACAAACTGCCAGGGGGGTTAAAAGATATTGAAATTTATCATCACCGAAGAAAAGCCCAGCTAAAAATTCTTTGAACACATTTATTATGATGAAAAGAACAGAGAACAGCACAACGGTCACGAACAAAGAATTTCTTAGGATCTCATATTTTTGCTCATCAGTTCCAGTTCCATTCACACGAGCAACTTCCCTAGGAACACCAACGCCCATTCCAATCGCCATGATGGGTGTCAGAAAAGCAATTATCCTTTTCACAAACGAGAACTCCGAAAAACCTTGGTTACCGAATCGAGATTGTGCCAGCTTGTATAAAACAACAGTTGCACAGATAACTCCCAGAGTCACGATGAAGGTAATTATATAATCCCTTTTTATATTGTCATCCATTATAGCTCGTTTAACTTCCCCCCTCACTCCCCCATCTCCCCGGCATCCCTCTTGAACCCGATCTTCGTGTTCCTCCCGATGAGGTCGAACAGGTTGTTGTAGTGGCTGATGTCCTGGGCCACGTCCCTAGTCCACGGCGACAGCGAGTACCAGTACGAGGTCCTTGAATCCTCGCCCTTGAAGAGCCGTATGGGGATGGTCACCATGAACCCGGTGTCGTGGTATCCCCTGTTATCCTCATCGCTGAACACC
>Ga0116164_10002845_pt1 | contig 12158 bp, 8 predicted proteins | sample AD_UKC109_MetaG_FD_89888 | JGI IMG/M metagenome (GOLD analysis project Ga0116164, IMG submission 89888) | Active sludge microbial communities of municipal wastewater-treating anaerobic digesters from Hong Kong - AD_UKC109_MetaG | ecosystem: Engineered > Bioreactor > Anaerobic > Digestate... | reverse complement strand
TACTCGGCAAAACCAGCCGGCATTCGATCGATTACCCTTTCGTACTGCCCCGAACGATCCTGAAAAGCAAGGTGCCATGAGGCATAAATATTTTTTATAATCCGGTGCTGGATGCTCAAATCAGCCCGATGCCGAAGATAATTCATCGAATAATTTGAGAGGTATTCTGTTTTCGGTTTGTCCTGATCGATAAAGGTATATCCGAACGAAATGTGTTGGAGAAAGTACGTTGGAGAAACCCATTGACGTAAATCGCTTTTCAACGATACTTCTATACCCCGGCTGTCCAAAGTTGCATAATTAACAGTTTGCCAGGGTTCGTCGGAATGGGTCCGTATCCAGTCGATTAGGTTTTTTCCCCGCATGAAAAACCCGGTAAGGGATGCATCAACAACGGAAGCACGAAACTGGATTCCGGCTTCAAAACCAGTCGATTCTTCGGGGAAAAGTCGGGGGTTGCCCATATTGACGGGGCCCTGGTAATAAAGATCGGTGTACGTAGGCATGCGCATCGATTGATTGAGCGACGCAAAAAAAGCCAGTTTGTTGCTAAGTTGATAATGCAAATCGATTCCCGGAAACAAAAAGAAACGATCGGTGATATCGCTGTTACGTGTCAAATTGATTGCTGCATGGAGCATCAGCTTTTGAAAATATCGTTTGTGCCCAACAAAAAGGGAGAAATTGCTTCGGGAATGACGATGATCGAGAATGATGGTATCATTAACCGGGCTTGGAATACCGGGCGTAAACGCTTCGCCAAGATTGGTGCTGAAAATGGATTCGGTCCGGCTTTCAAGCCCCAAAAATGTAACAGCAGGTGAAGAATGACGGTAAGAAAGTAAGCCCCCTGCCCCCCAAACAAAAGTTGTATGATCGTTGCTGTAGAAATCCGGATTGCTGCGGATCAACAAAAAACGATCGTTGTTTCCCCGGTAATATACATGGGGTTCAATTTGAAAAGAACCCGTTTTTGCCTGAAACGAAAGAGCAGCAAAACTCGTCTGAATTTCTTCGTATTGTTCGGGAAATTTTGCTGTATAAAAACTATTGGCCCCAAAAGAACGGCCGGTGAGGCCAGCCTGGAGATGGAAATCGCCCGGTGTACTTTTCAGGCTGCCAGAATAATATACGTTTCGAATTTTGAAATCGGTGTTGGGGTAATACCCATCCGAAGCAGTTTGCATCCCGGTGAGTAAATGCCGGGTAGGCCCCAGCGAAAAACCGGCGCTTGCGGTTCCGGAATAATACCCAAATTGCCCCAATTCACCGTCCACCATAAGATTGTTCGTTTCCGGAACTTTTGTAATGATATGTATCGCTCCGCTGAAAGCGCCCGGCCCAAACTTCCAAGCACCGGGACCTTTCAGTATTTCAATGCGTTCAATGGCAGAAAGATTTACCGGGAGATTTAAGTGATGATGTCCCGTTTGGGGATCGGAAATATTGATTCCATTTAATAAAATGATAACCTGATCGAACGTACCACCCCGGATGGAGATGTCGGATTGCACATCCTGCAAACCCCGTTGGCGTATGTCAATATTGGAAACATACTCGAGCAGTTCGTTAAATGAGGAAACCGGCGCCCGTTCAATTTCCTTTTTCGTAATGGTTACCAAAACCCGACTCAGGGAGGAAGTCGTTTCGGAAAACTGATCAGAAGATACATCAATGGCCTCCAATTCATAATTTTTCATTTCCGATTGAAAGGGTGCTTGGGCAAAAACAGGACCGGGATTAGCAAAGCGAAGGTAGACAACAAGCAAACATCCAATCCGAACGGCTCGCTTTAAACTGTTAAAAACAGCATATTGGGTATTGCTCCATCGCCTAAAAGTAATGGGTTGCGTACGTGGTGGTGCTTGTTGCTTCATTCTTCTTTCGTTTTGCGCTCCAAAAATACAAACCTTTGAACATTTCCCAATATTATTCGTTTGGTTCGATGTCAAAATAACTTTTTCTTATTTTCTATTATCGCTTCCTTTTTCCCGTCCCCAAAGCCCGGAACACATTGCGCGGGATCAAAACAAATAATCCAACAGGTCGTATCCCTATGTTTTCCTGTTTGGATTTTCGTTTTTTTTGAGTAACTTATTGACTGATTTTAAAAAACTCTTTTTAAAAGATATTTTTTTAACAAAAATTTAATAAATAAAGACAAATTTGTCCGTATTTATGATTATCTTTGTCCCAAGTAAAACCAAAAACCTTAACGTTATGTCTAGAGCACAATTCAACAACCAGCTTCTCAGTCTGGAAAATAATCTGAAGTATTATGCGTTAAGCCTTACTTCAGACAAAGAAAGAGCCAACGATTTGCTTCAGGAAACTTTCCTCAAAGCACTTACATATCAGGACAAATTTTCTGAAAACACGAATTTCAAGGCATGGGTGTATACCATCATGAAAAACACCTTCATTAACGATTATCGTAAGGCTTCGAAGTCGAAAAACAGTTTAAGCGGTTCGAACAGTGAGTTTCATCTTTTGATTGCCAAGGATCGAATATATCCTTCACCCGAATCGTTTTACTCGACCAATGAGATAGAAAAAAGTATTTCGGAACTTGACGATGAGTACCGGATTCCTTTTCAAATGTTTCTTGATGGGTATAAGTACAAGGAAATTGCCGAGCGTTTGGAACTTCCCCTGGGCACCGTAAAAAGTCGTATCTTCTTTACTCGCAAGAAATTAACAGCAACACTTAAAGATTTTGTACAATAACGAATAAATTTTCCCGTTATAAAGTCTCTGCAAGAGCAGGGACTTTTTTATTTACGTGTTTCCGGATTTGAAAAGGAAACAATTCGTTACTTTTGCAAAAATCGTATTCATGAGGCAAGCTGGAATACTTATTGTTTTACTGTTTGGGTTCCTTACCGTAAAAGGTCAAAGTCCTTTTCATGTAGGTGTTAAATTTGGGACTCAGTATTCTTCGCTGATTTACCGTTTTGACCAGGTATTCGACGAAAGCCAGGTTTCGAATTACCATGCCGGAGCTTTTGCCCGGGTCAGTTTAGGGCGTGTCTATCTTCAACCCGAAGCCTATTTTAACACCAAAGGAGGCATCATCGACGAATTCAATTATCTGTCGATCGATGATCCGGGGTATTTTGAAGATTTTCGGTATCAAACGGTGGATATACCCATTCTTCTGGGTTATCACCTTGTGCATCAAGCCAATTTCAACATTCGTTTTTACGGAGGGCCGGTTCTTTCGTACATTACGGTGGAACCGTTGATCCGGAATGTTTCCGATTTAAGCATTGATGATCTCAAGGATAATTACATCGGCCTTCAATTAGGAGTTGGTTTTGATGTATGGTTTGTCACCATTGATGCCCGGATGGAATCGGCCTTCAATATATTTATCGAAGGGAGCCAATATTCGGCTGCCAACCGGGTTTTTCTATTATCGGCCGGAATAAAGCTTTTCTAAAAGTTTCCAATTTCTTTCATTGTTAACAAATCGTTGTTTCCGAACGTCTCCGAAATTGTTTCGGTTCATGCTCAAGGGCTGTGACTAAAAAAATTATAGTTTTGCGCCACTTTTAAAACGAGAAGGATGTCGATCAGAAATATTGCAATCATTGCGCATGTCGATCATGGAAAAACGACCCTGGTGGATAAAATGTTATTAGCCGGGAAGCTGTTCAAGGACCACGAAAAGCCGGGGGAATTGATCATGGACAGCAACGATTTGGAACGGGAACGGGGAATCACCATTTTGGCCAAGAATGCCTCGGTACGCTACAGAGACACCAAGATCAACATCATCGACACACCTGGTCATGCCGATTTTGGAGGAGAAGTGGAACGGGTATTGAACATGGCCGACGGGGTACTCCTTCTTGTAGATGCTTTTGAAGGGCCGATGCCCCAAACCCGTTTTGTTCTTCAAAAAGCGATTCAATTAGGTTTGAAGGCCATCGTTGTGATTAACAAAGTGGACAAACCCAATTGCCGTCCCGAAGAGGTTCACGAAATGGTTTTTGACCTCATGTATAATTTGAACGCAACGGAAGATCAGCTCAATTTCCATACCGTATATGGTTCAGCAAAAGAAGGATGGATGTCGGACGACTGGAACCGGCGCACAAAGGATATAACAACCCTGTTGGATGCCATTATCGAACACATCCCTGCGCCTTCTTTTTCAAAGGGTTCACTGCAAATGTTGATTTCTTCCATTGTTTACTCCCCCTACCTTGGACGGATTGCCGTGGGGCGATTGCACCGGGGCGAACTCCGTACGGGTCAGAATGTAAACCTTTGTCATCGTGATGGAAGCATTGAACGGACCCGGATCAAAGAACTGAATGTATTCGACGGATTGGGAAGAACTACAGTCCCTTCGGTATCGGCCGGGGATATCTGTGCCCTGATCGGAATTGAAAAATTTGACATTGGCGACACCGTTGCTGATTACGAAAACCCGGAAGCCCTCCCACCCATTGCCATTGATGAGCCTACCATGAGTATGTTGTTCACCATCAATAATTCCCCGTTTTTTGGTCGAGACGGGAAATATGTCACTTCCCGGCATATTTTCGATCGGCTTCAGAAAGAACTGGAAAAAAACCTGGCGCTCAGAGTAGAGGAAACACCCGGCGCCGACTCGTGGAATGTATACGGCAGAGGTGTGCTGCATTTATCGGTGCTTATTGAAACCATGCGCCGCGAAGGCTACGAACTGCAGGTTGGGCAACCCAAGGTGATTATCAAAATTATCGACGGGATCAGACACGAACCGGTAGAGGATCTCACAATCGATGTTCGCGACGATTTTTCCGGACGGGTGATCGAGATGGTAAACCGGCGCAAGGGCGAAATGCTATCGATGGAAAAAAAGGGGGATCGGGCCCTGCTGCAATTCCACATTCCATCGAGAGGTATCATCGGCTTGCGAAATTCCATCTTAACGGCAACGGCAGGAGAAGCCATCCTCTCCCATCGTTTTATCGAATACCAGCCTTTTAAAGGGGAAATTGAAAAACGGGTAAACGGCTCGCTGGTCTGTCTCGAAACCGGCACATCGATTGCTTATGCCATCGACAAATTACAGGACCGGGGACGTTTTTTCATCTACCCGGGCGACGAGGTATACGAAGGTATGATTGTGGGTGAAAACACCCGCGAAGGAGACCTGACGATCAATGTAACCAAAGGGAAAAAACTGACCAACATGCGGGCATCGGGATCCGACGATAAAGTGAAATTGGTTCCTCCGGTGGTTTTTTCGCTCGAGGAAGCCCTCGAATATATTCAGGACGACGAATACGTGGAAGTAACTCCAAAAACCATCCGTCTGCGGAAAATCTTTCTAAAAGAACACGAACGAAAGAAATACAAGAAATAAGCGTTATCGCTTACCGAATCCGAGTCTCAGGAAAAGAAGAACTGAATATTGGCTGCTTTTATAAAACAGGTAGTATAGATATCGCCGTAAAAACGGATCCTCTTTTCGCGTTCGTACATTCGATAAAAACCAGCCTGGGCGAAAAGCAGGTTGATTTCATTCATCCCCATACCGTGCGACTCACGCAAAGGTTCCCGAAGGAAAACCTTTCCTCCCGGACGAAGCAGGCTGTACATTTCGTCAACCAAAGACGAACGATTTTCAGCCGGCACATCGTGCAGGACAAAATGGACGTTGATTGCGTCAAAAACTTCGGTGTCCATTTCCAACTGGGTTAGTTTTCCATTGATGAACGTTGTATTGGGATAGTCACGTAAATTTCGCTTTGCCCGCGAGAGATAACGCCGGGAAACATCGATGCAGGTTAACCGTCCCCTGGAAAGCTTTTTGGCCATTAATTCAGCCATAACACCAATACCCGAACCAAATTCCAGGATCTTGTGATGCGGCTCAATGGGGAGTGAATCGACGTATGCACTATAGACATAACGACGACTGATGGGCCTCAACGCTTGTTGCATGTATAGGTTGATGGCACTGGGTTCGAAGGTAGTTGGCATTAAATTCATGATCCAGATTTTATAATACAACGATGCAATTTCCGAAATAATATAGTAGAAATCCACTATTTTTCGATAAAGGTGTTTTTTTAACCGATAAAAGTGCCTTGGGGCATGGTAAATGAAAAATTTCGGATAAAAGGAGTCGTCTGTTCAAAAAAAACTCCGGATAAGAAATCTTTCCGGAGCGAAAAATGAGTTCATCTGTTTTTGGAAGCTAAAACCAACCAAACAGAAAATTCATATAAACCCCAAAGCTGGAGAAATGGTCGTCGGTCATGTTCGGGATCGTGTTTACATTGAATGTACGCCGATATTCGGCTCCAACGTTCATTTTAAAAAAGCGCGTCAGGTTTAATTCAACGGCCACGGTGGGTACCAGTACAAAAACATTGTCGATGATTGTCCGGGTTGATTCATCGCCAACATAAAGCCCACTAATGTTTCCCCAACCGATGCGCGAACTGATTACCGGATGGATCATTTTTTTCGGGAAAATTTCATATCCGAGCCAGAATCCCCCATGGCCAAACTCAAAATTCCGCAACGAGTTTTCATTGCCAATGCTATAGGAATTACTAACACCTTCGCCATATCCCCCCAAAAAGAAATTGTTGACGATGATCCCTCCGCCTCCTCCCATGAGGAAAGCAAATTCTCCATTAATAGCCGAATAGCTCATGGTAGGTCCACCAAAACCACTGATCCGGCGAATGGTAATAGAATTCATTACCGTTTTCACTTCATTATCATCCGAGAACTCGTCGAGATCCCATTTCTGAGCCCGCACCATACAAGCAGCTGAAAGCAGAATCAGCAGTAAAGCAATTTTTTTCATTCGATTAAATTTAAAATTTTTGGTATCTCATGGAACTCGCCACCCCGATGGCTATCGGGGTAATCATCCTTGTTTGTGAGGTATGCTTCATGGCTCGTTTCATTCGATTATATTTAAAGTTTTTGGCATCTCATAGCCTGTCCCGCTTTGGCGGGAGAACTCGCCACCCGATAGCTTTCGGTTAATCATCCTTGTTTGTCCCGATAATCCGGGATGGCTCGTATCATAGTACTCATTTTTCAATTTTTTTGTTTTATCGATCCTACTTAACAGACAAGGAAACGGAAAGACGGTTGCAAATTGGATAAAAAAATTTATTTTTTTTGAACGAAGATGCTATTTTCCGAAGTCTGTTTCCGTTTTGGTCATAGCACAGCCTTCCATTATCGCATTATTTATGCAACCAACCACGAATGTTTCGCTCTTTCCGGGAGCGGTCTATGGATTTCCGGAGAAAGAGGGTCACTTTTGTGACAAGCAGGATTCACCAAAATCGATCGAGTTATTTTTCAACAAGTTCAGTAATCGAATTTATCTTTGAAAACGGATATTTGGAGACAAATGACGTACAACCCGAGTGCATGATCGATCCGCAATTTTCTACTTTTGCAGTTTCTTTTTCGACACATAAACTTTATTCACATTATTGCGGTAATCGTCGGGCAGGTCGGGAATACCGTTTCCATTCCGGTCATTGAACGATTTCACATAATAGTATAAAGCCAGCCATTCTTTCGCTTCCTGGATACCCTCCTTATCGGGATCAGCATCGATCAGATAGCGGTTGTTTTCGATGAGCGCACCCGAAGCATCTTTGGGCGATATATTGACAATGCCCATACTCATCTTCTTCAACTTACCGATAAAACCGATGATGTAATCGTTGGCAGCGATGCAATACAGGGAAGTATCTTTGGACGAAAAATCCACTAGTTTATAGCCCGTTTGCTCATTGCCAACCCTGATTTCGGAGATTTTCCGGAAGAGCCCCCGGTCAGGGTCATAAATAATCTGCATACCGGAAAAGAACAGGTAATAATCGTTCATGGAAGGATAAACCGTAAGAATCAGTTCAAACACTTTTTTTAATTCGCTTCCGGTAATGAATATTTTCCCCAGGGGTGAACCGGGTAAAGATTCTTCGCCCAAACCTATGGGCATCACATTAAACAAGTCGTTGATGTTTTGTTTTCCGGTATTCCCGGGATCGATATTGTGACGGATCACACCGGTTGCAACCACCGAGACATCAACCGGTTCGTTAAGCACATCGTGCAGATAAAAACGAACGGCATCGGCAACAAACGGGCCCAGATTACTGGGTGACGGATTTGTCTCATCCATTTCCAGCAGATAGTCGGTTTCAAAGATGGTCTTCGAAATCGAGATACCAATTGGTTTCAAGAGGCTTTCCTCAATAGAGGCTGCTTTGCTTTCGATGAGTTTTTGTATGGCGGCATTGGCCGGAATCCGGTCGTCGATTACTACCGGGGTAAAAGCACGTTCATTTTCTCCTTCGGGTCGGAATGTCACTTCCACCTTACCGATCCGTGTGCCATTATAACCGGGCAAAACAACCAGGGCATCTCCGGCAGGCACCGCCTCATCGATGAATCGATGTTTGTGACCACTGATAATCAGGTCGATTCCCGACACCCATTTGCCCAATTGAATATCTTCGCCTTCGTATCCACCTTTCCCATCATGATCCATTCCACTATGCGACAATGCAATCACAAAATCGACCTGTTCCTTATTTTTCAGGTAGCGTACCATTTTTCGGGCCACGGCAATGTTGTTTTTCAACCGAATGCCATACTTGCCGGGGATCGATTCGAGCGCGTCTTTACCCAACAGGGCAAAAATTCCAATACGGTAACCATTTCTAGTGGTTACAGCATAGGGACGAATCGTTCCGTCATCAAACAAGGCCAGTAAAGCCGAATCGTTTTTTAGTCGGGAAGGTAAATAATTCGACGAAAGCATGTTGGGGATTTCTCCCCGATCGCTGTTTCGACGAATAATTCCGGCTAATTGACCGGGCCCCAGATCGAATTCATGGTTTCCAAGTGCGATATAGTCGTAACCCATTTTTTTCATCAGGTTCAATTGAAAACCTACCTCCATTTCAAGGGTTTGGAAAAGGGTTCCCATCAGGTAATCACCGGCATCGAGCACCAGCAGACGATCACCATAGCGTTTTTTTTGCTCATCAATATAACCGGCAATACGGGAAAGGCCACCCCGGGTTGGATCGTTGTCATTCTCCAACGGTGTGTATTCCGACTCAGGAGCCAATCCGTTCAGGTGGGAATGAATATCGTTACTATGAATGATCACAAGATCCTGTGCCAATAAGCTTAAAGGAAGGAATAGAAAGCTATAAATAAAAATTCGTTTCATACCTAATACCATATGTTTTCTTTTTTTAGGAACACATTTTATACTGTTTCGTTTGCATAAATTGTTTCGGATGTCGAAGCATGCAAAACGAAACAAAGAACAAAATAGCAAATCCATTTGTTTTAATAGGAAAAAACCGAAAAAATACGATGAATTATGGCTGACCTTTCAACATCTTTTATGGGCATTCACCTGCAATCGCCTGTTATTTTGGGTGCCAGCAATCTGGTTTCCGATCTTTCCCAAATAAAAAAAGCAGAAGAAGCCGGCATTGGCGCGATTGTATACAAAACCCTTTTCGAGGAGCAGATCCAACTTGAGACCTTGCAATTGGACGAAGCGCTTCATGAATACGACCACCGCGCCGCTGAAATGGAAAAATTGTTTCCCGAAATTGAACATGCCGGGCCCGAAGAGCATTTGATCCAGGTTCGGAAGCTGAAGGAAAATGTTTCGGTACCTGTTTTTGCCAGCCTGAATGCGATTTATAATCCCACATGGGTTGAGTACGCCCGTCTGCTCGAACAAACCGGAGTCGATGGTCTTGAGGTTAATTTTTACCGGGTTCCTGTTTCGGGCGAAGCCGATGCACTCGAAATTGAAAATCACCAGATCCATATTCTGAAAGAAATTAAAGAAGTAATTCGAATACCGGTGAGTGTGAAAATCAGTCCCTTTTACACCAATCCGCTCCACTTTGCCGAAAAACTCGACAAGGCAGGCATGAACGGCCTTGTGCTCTTTAACCGCTTTTTTCAGCCGGAAATTGATATCGAAAATGAGGCATTTCATTTCCCCTGGGAACTCACCCAAAAAGGGGAATACAAAGTGACCCTTCGCTACGTTGGGCTGCTCTACCAGCATATCAAGGCCGAGATGGCCGCCACCCGGGGTGTAAAAACCTACGACGAGGTAATAAAAATGATTCTTGCCGGGGCCCATGCGGTTCAAATGGTCAGCGCATTTTACGAAAACAGCTTTGAACACCTACGGCTCGTTCTTTCCGGCCTTCAAACATGGATGAGCAAGAAAGGCTACCAAAATCTCAGCGATTTTCGTGGAAAACTGTCCCACCACAGTCTTAGGGATGAATTTACATACAGCAGGGCCCAATATGTTGATATATTGAAGCATGCCGACGACATTCTCAAGAAATATCCGATGCGCTAAATGAAGCATTCCTTCGTAAAAGATGATCCGAAATAAGAGGGTGTTCCGATCTACGGAACACCCTCTTATTTTTCATACTTTCCTGAGAATTTTTTCAACTATTCAATACGGAGAGGTTTTTAAAAACGATGGCGACCGCTTCTTTCTTTTGATAATGTTCGTAATTTTGAGAATCGTACCATATACATCAATAGGTGTTAGAAAAATGAAAATACAAGTAACGAACTACCTACAGCAATGAATACAAATACGTCAACCCTTTCTCCGTCGCTGAATGCACAAAACTGTGCCTTACTTATCCTGCTCCTGTTTGCCCTGGGATCATCGGCATTTGCCCAGCCTTCGGGAGGTCCGTACGGGCCGGTGTCAACCACCTACGAAATTCCTACCGATGCTGGCCGCGTATATTTTGTTTCCCCCGATGGCATACTAAGCCTCGACGGCACATCGGCAGACGCGCCTACCGCGCTTGAAAAAGCCATCCGGGAGGCGGGAACCGGCGATGTTATCGTACTACGGGGAGGAACATACCGAACCGGCAACCTACGCTTTAACCAGAGTATAACCCTTCAACCTTATGGCGACGAACGACCCGTTTTAAAGGGAACCCGGGTTGCCAAACAATGGCATAATCCACAAACCGGATTGTGGTTTACGTACTGGGATACCCTCTTCCCATCGGCTCCGGCCGACTGGTGGCGATTGGACCGGGAAATCCGCTATACCCCACTTCATCGGTTTAACGATGATATGGTTTTTGTGAACGGACGTATGCTGCAATCGGCTGGCTGGCAGGGAGAACTCGACGAAAACACGTTCTTCATCGATTATGCAACAAAAAAAGTATACCTGGGATTTGATCCCACGGAGCAGTGCATCGAAATAACCGCATTCAACAATGCGTTGATCCGCACCACCAAAGAGGTGAACGGGAAGTCCTCCGACGGTATCGGCCCGAAAATCAAGGGAATTACCTTTACCCAGTATGCCTACCGGGCCATCGAAGTAGAAGGAAAAGAGCCCGATGGTTTGTCGGACGAAGCCGATCATGGGAAAGACGTGGTGGGTACACTCTTCGAAAATTGCACCCTCTCCTTCTGCTCCCGTGTTGCCGGCTATTTCCGGGGAGACCGGACAACCTTCCGAAACTGCAGGATATCCGACACCAGCACCGAAGGCATCTACATCATCAGTTCAAACGATGTTTTACTCGAACGGAATGTTTTTACCCGGAACAACATGGAAAATATTACGGGTTATTTTCCGGCAGCCGTAAAAATCTTCAACCAGAGTTATCGGGTCACCTGCAACGACAACCTGATCATCGATCATCCCAATTCAAACGGTATTTGGTACGATGTGGGTAACGTTGATGGCGTATTCACCAACAACCGGATCGAAAATGTGGGAACTGTTCGCAACGAAATTGCGACAAATAAGCTATGGCCCAGTCAGAATGGCTTCTTTTTTGAAATATCAAAAGGAGTAGTCTGCGCCGGAAACGTATTTGTCAATTGCGACCACGGGATGCTGATTCTGAACAGTTGCGATGCAAAAATCTACCAAAACACCTTTTTCAACAGCATCGCCTGCATTGGGCGTGATCAACGGAGCGCCCAGGGCGACCATTTTGGCTGGCATCCCAGCACCGGCCCCGATGTTGATGAGCGCGACGGACATATTTTTGTCAACAATTTGTTATCCGGCGACAACGATTTCAAACGCCCACTGATGTTTGTCTGGCAACCCGATGTTATGTGTGAAC
>Ga0116164_10002844_pt1 | contig 12161 bp, 6 predicted proteins | sample AD_UKC109_MetaG_FD_89888 | JGI IMG/M metagenome (GOLD analysis project Ga0116164, IMG submission 89888) | Active sludge microbial communities of municipal wastewater-treating anaerobic digesters from Hong Kong - AD_UKC109_MetaG | ecosystem: Engineered > Bioreactor > Anaerobic > Digestate... | reverse complement strand
TTTATACGAAGCAATATATCAGAGAGAACTGGACCCCGGAAATTTCCGGCGGAAAATCATGTCGATGGATTTGCTCGACCGTCTCCCCTATAAAGATCGAAACAATTCGAAAAAAGGGGCTTTTTTATATGCTTTTAATAAGGATAAATACGAAAAGCTGTCGGCAAACGGCTTTTCTTTCGATTTATCGGGTGTTTGATTCGTAACGAAATAAATAAAAAACCTAAAATTTAACTTATGGCTTTACTTGACTGGATTGTAATTGGACTGTTTGCCCTTGCCCTGATTGGAATCATCGTTTGGGTGTTCATGCAAAAACAAAAGAGCTCGGGCGATTATTTTCTTGCCGGGCGCGATGCTACCTGGATTGCCATTGGCGCATCCATCTTTGCTTCCAATATTGGTTCGGAACACCTGATCGGTCTGGCCGGGGCAGGTGCTTCCAGCGGCATGGCGATGGCTCATTGGGAGATTCAGGCATGGATGATCCTGATCCTTGGTTGGGTTTTTGTTCCGTTTTATTCACGCAGTATGGTGTATACCATGCCCGAGTTCCTTGAAAAAAGGTACAATGCCCAATCGCGAACCATTCTTTCCCTTATATCACTGGTTAGTTATGTACTCACCAAGGTGGCTGTTACCGTTTATGCCGGTGGTCTTGTTTTTAAGGAAGTGTTTGGTATTGAGTCGATGTGGGGGATTGATTTCTTCTGGATCTCGGCTATTGGATTGGTTCTGCTGACGGCCATTTATACGGTTGTAGGAGGGATGAAATCGGTATTATATACCTCGGTTTTGCAAACGCCGATTCTCTTATTGGGATCCCTGATCATTCTGGTGCTGGGGCTTAGAGCCGTTGGCGGATGGGACGAAGGTCTGCGGATTACCAGCGCTGTGCCGGTAAGCGACTACGGCGATTCGATGGTCAACCTCATCCGGAGCAACCGCGATGCTAGTTTTCCCTGGTTGGGCGTTTTCATTGGTTCGGCCGTGATTGGTTTCTGGTATTGGTGTACCGACCAGTTCATTGTGCAACGGGTTCTGTCGGGTAAAAACGAAAAAGAATCGCGCAGGGGAACGATCTTTGGCGCTTATTTAAAACTGACCCCGGTATTTCTTTTCCTGATTCCGGGTATGATTGCCTTTGCCATGGCCCAAAAAGGTGTGGTTATTAACGGGGAAGTGTTTACGCTCTCTTCGGCCGATGCTGCCTTTCCCACCCTCGTTGCCAAACTGCTGCCTGCCGGAGTGAAAGGGCTGGTCGTTTGCGGAATTCTCGCTGCGTTGATGAGTTCCCTGGCTTCTTTGTTTAACTCATCGTCGATGCTGTTTACCATCGATTTCTATAAAAAGTTTAAACCAGCAGCCAGCGAAACACAGCTTCTTAAAGTAGGGCGTATTGCCACCGTTGTGGTTGTTTTGCTCGGAATCCTCTGGATCCCGGTGATGCGAAACATTGGAAACGTACTGTACGAGTATCTGCAGGACGTGCAATCGGTTCTGGCTCCCGGCATCGCTGCCGCCTTCCTGCTCGGGATTGTTTCCACAAAACCCACCCCCAAAGGAGGTATGTGGGGCTTGATATCCGGTTTTGTAATCGGTATTCTCCGCCTGGGGGCAAAAGTGTTTTATACCAGCCTGGCCAAAGCCGATGGCTTTGCCGATGTGAAAGCCTGGGCAGCCGAGATGGGTGTTAACAATCCTTTCTATACGCTGTTTTACGATGTCAATTGGCTGTTTTTCAGTGGAGGAATGCTGGTGTTCAGTATTCTGGTTATTATGATTGTCAGTCGCTATACCAAAGCAGCTCCGGCCGAGCAGATCGTTGGCTTGACCTACCGGTCGGCTACATCGGAACAGAAAGCCGCTACACGTGCAAGCTGGAACGGATGGGATATTGTCCATACCGTTATTATTCTGGCTATTGTGGTTGCTTTCTACATTTATTTCTGGTAGTCAACTTTAAAGGGTTGAATTACCCCGGTCGGTCCGGCTTTTTTCTATGAATCGGGATGGGGCATTTTTCGTTTTCATTCCCGGTTTTGAATGAGATGGATTGATTTGTGTTCAAACAATACGTATTAATTAAATAGACAGAAATGAGTAATTCTCAAAAAAAATCAGTTTGGTTTGTTACAGGGAGCCAGCATTTGTATGGCCCCAAAACCCTGAAACAGGTTGACGACGATTCGGCAATTATCGTGAAGGAATTGAATGGAACAGGAAAATTGCCCGTGGAAGTGGTTTTTAAACCTGTTGTAAAAACACCCGACGAAATCCTGTCGGTTTGTATTCAGGCCAATTCCGATGCCCGTTGCATCGGGGTGATTACCTGGATGCATACCTTTTCACCCGCCAAAATGTGGATTGCCGGACTCAAAGCGCTGCAGAAACCCAGCGTGCACCTGCATACTCAATTCAACCGGGATTTGCCCTGGGCCGAAATCGACATGGATTACATGAACCTGCACCAGAGTGCCCATGGCGACCGGGAGTTTGGTTTTATTCAGACCCGCTTACGGAAAAACCGGAAGGTTATTGTCGGGCATTGGAAAGAAAAGGCCGTGCAGGATCAATTAGCCGTTTGGTGCCGTACAGCCATTGGCTGGGACGAGTCGAAGGGACTGAAAGTGGCCCGTTTTGGCGACAATATGCGCGAGGTAGCTGTTACCGAAGGCGACAAGGTTGAAGCACAGATTCGCTTTGGCTGGCAGGTGGCTGCCTATGGGGTAGGCGATCTGGTGGAATATGTCGAGAAAGTGAGCGACGAGGAAGTCGATACGTTATATCAGACCTACGAACGTCTTTATGCCGTTGCCGAAAATTGCAAACCCGGGCAAAAATACCACGAACATGTTCGGGTACAGGCCCGATACGAAATCGCCATGAAGCACTTTATGGAACAGGGCGGTTTTGGCGCTTTTACGACCAATTTTGAAAACCTGACCGGCTTAGCCCAATTGCCCGGATTGGCATCCCAGCGTTTGATGGCTGCCGGATACGGTTTCGGTGCCGAAGGCGATTGGAAACAAGCTGCTATGTTACGCATTATTAAGAAAATGTCGGAAGGAATGCCCGGGGGTAGTTCTTTCATGGAGGATTACACCTATCACCTCGATCCTTCGAATCAGGGTGTGCTGGGAGCCCACATGCTCGAAATTTGCCCGTCGATCGCTGCCCAAAAACCACGGCTCGAGGTACACCCGCTCGGAATAGGTGGAAAAGATGCCCCTGCCCGCCTGGTTTTTGAAAGCGCTACCGGACCGGCCATGAACGTAACCCTTATTGATATGGGAAACCGTTTCCGGCTAATCGTGAATACCCTCGATGTCATCAAGCCGCTGGCAAATCTGCCGAAGTTACCGGTTGCTTCCGCTTTCTGGAAGACCCATCCGAACCTGGCCGATGGCGCTGCTGCATGGATCCACGCCGGAGGAACCCACCACTCCGTTTTCACACTGGCCCTTACCCCCGACTACATCGAAAACCTGGCCGAAATGGCTGATGTGGAACTCGTGGTAATTGACCCAAATACCCAACTGGCTGCGTTCAAAAAGGAACTGCGCTGGAACGAATTGTATTATCTTTTATCCGGTAGTTTAAAAGGATAAAATCCAGGCTCCATTCTGTGCTGTCGGGATAAGCTTCACCCGATAGCACAGAAGACTGGATGCTGGATGCTGGATGAAAAAAATTTGAAAGATGCTTGAAAAACTTAAAGAAGAGGTATATGCTGCTAATCTCGATTTGGTGAAACACGGGCTCGTGATTTTTACCTGGGGTAATGCCAGCGCGATCGACCGGGGGAAAGGCCTGTTTGTGATCAAACCTAGTGGGATTGATTACAGTTGCATGAAAGCTTCCGATATGGTGGTTTGCGATATGGATGGCCGGGTTGTGGAAGGTAGTTGGAAACCATCGTCGGATATGCCCACCCATTTATACCTTTATCAGCATTTTGAATCAATAGGAGGGGTCGTTCACACCCATTCTACCTATGCAACTGCATGGGCCCAGGCCGGAAAGGGAATTCCAAACATCGGCACGACGCATGCCGATTATTTTTCGGGAGAAATTCCCTGCACCCGCATGATGAACGACGATGAGGTTTTTGGCGCCTACGAACGGGATACCGGAAAGGTGATTGTTGAACGTTTTGCCGGGTTGAATCCCGTCGAAATTCCGGGTGTGCTGGTTCAGAACCATGGCCCCTTTTCCTGGGGAAAGGACGTACACGAAGCTGTTCACAATGCTGTGGTGATGGAAGAGGTCGCCAAAATGGCTGTTCTGGCTTTTACCATCCATCCCGGGTTGACCATGAATCCCCGTTTGATCAAAAAACATTACGAGCGAAAGCACGGGAAGAATGCCTATTACGGGCAATAGAAAACGATAGCGGATAATTGGAGACAAGGGTATTCGGTTGTTTTGATCGTACTCTGTCTTTTCCCAGAGTGTAATATTGTTAAATTATTTTTCGAAATAGATTATGAATAAATACGTTATAGGATTGGATTATGGGACCGATTCCTGTCGGGCCTTACTTGTTGATGCCTCGAATGGAAAAGAAGTGGCCACTTCGGTGAAATATTACCCGAGGTGGATGGAAGGAAAGTACTGCGATCCGTCGAAGAACCAGTATCGTCAGCACCCGCTCGATTATCTTGAGGTGATGGAAGCATCGATCAAAGAAGCTCTGGCTGCTTGCGATCCTTCGGTTGCAGGACAGGTTGTGGGCATTTCGTTCGACACTACCGGCAGTACGCCGGCTCTTACCGACATGAACGGAACCCCCCTGGCCCTTTTGCCGGGATACGAAGAGAATCCCAATGCCATGTTTGTTTTGTGGAAAGACCATACGGCCGTTCGGGAAGCCGACGAGATTAACGAACTGGCCCGCCGCTGGGACGTGGATTATACCAAGTATGAAGGGGGTATCTATTCATCGGAATGGGTGTGGGCCAAGATGTTGCACATTCTGCGGCAGGAGCCTTCCTTAAAAGGAAAAGCTGCATCATGGATTGAGTATTGCGATTGGCTCCCGGCAGTGCTAACCGGCAAAACTGCTTTGTCGGATGTAAAAAGAAGCCGTTGTGCCGCAGGGCATAAAGCCCTGTGGCATCCCGACTGGAACGGACTTCCCCCCGAAGATTTTCTCACTACATTGGGGCCGGAACTGGCCGGTCTGCGCGCAAACCTATTCACCGAAACCTACACCAGCGACCAAGCCTTCGGAACGCTTACACCCGAGTGGGCATCCCGCCTTGGGCTTTCTCCTTCGGTAGTGGTTGGTGTGAGCGCTTTCGACTGCCACATGGGCGCAGTTGGCGCAGAAATCGAACCCAATATGCTGGTTCGGGTCATCGGAACCTCAACCTGCGACATTCTTGTGGCTCCCTACAACGAGATGGAAGGAAAACTGATCCCCGGGATTTGCGGTCAGGTCGATGGTTCGGTTATACCCGGAATGATCGGTCTCGAAGCCGGCCAGTCGGCCTTTGGCGATGTATATGCCTGGTTTAAAAATGTGCTGGCCTGGCCCCTGAAACTGATTGGCGACGAAAATAGGGCCAAAATCATCGAGGATAAAATGATCCCTGCTTTATCCGAAGAGGCGATGAACATTCCTGTTGGCGATTCGTCGCTGGTGGCCACCGACTGGCTGAACGGACGAAGAACCCCGGATGCCGATCAGAACGTAAAAGCATCGATATCCGGACTCAACCTCGGTTCATCCGCACCAAGGATTTTCAGGGCCTTTGTCGAAGCAACGGCCTTTGGCTCTAAAGCCATAGCCGACCGCTTTACCGAAAACGGGATCGAAATCCAATCGGTAGTTGGCATTGGAGGGGTTGCTAAAAAATCGCCCTTTGTAATGCAAACCATGGCCGATGTTATGAACATGCCCATCAAAGTGGCCCGGGCCGAACAAACCGTTGCACTTGGCGCAGCCATGTTCGCTGCTGTTGCTGCCGGTGTTTATTCCACAATAGGTGAAGCACAAAAAGCCATGGGGCAGGGATTTGAAAAAGAATACCATCCCATACCCGGAAATGTGAAAAAATACGAGAAATTATATGCTGAATATCAGCGATTAGGAACCTATTAACCATATATTATGAAGACGTACTTACTTACTTTTTTCATGCTTGTTGCATTCGTATCGCTGAATGCGCAAAATGCCCTTTATTTGCACCTCGACGACACCGGAACCAAAATCAGCAAGGAAATTTATGGCCATTTCTCCGAGCATCTTGGAACCTGTATTTATGGCGGAATATATGTGGGCGAAGATTCGGATATCCCGAATGTTAACGGATACCGTACCGATGTGGTCGAAGCACTGAAAGAAATGAAGGTGCCCGTATTGCGCTGGCCAGGAGGTTGTTTTGCCGATACCTATCACTGGAAAGACGGGATAGGGCCTAAAGAACAACGCCCTTCCATTGTAAACGTACATTGGGGAGGTGTTACCGAGGATAATAGTTTCGGAACCCATGAATTTCTCAATTTTTGTGAACTGATTGGTACAGAGCCTTACCTGAGCATCAACGTGGGTTCGGGTACCGTGCAGGAAGCCGCCGAATGGGTTGAGTACGTTACTTCGTCGAACGAAAGCCCCATGACGGAACTTCGGAAAAAGAACGGTCGCGAAGATCCCTGGGACGTGAAATTCTGGGGTATTGGAAACGAAACCTGGGGTTGCGGAGGAGAAATGCGCCCGGAATACTATGCCGATGTTTACCGTCAATTTGCAGGATATGTTCGGGGCAGGGACTTTCAACGGATTGCCTGTGGTCCCTCGGGCGATGACTACAACTGGACCGAAAAACTCATGAGCGGTCTTCGGGGAAAACAGTGGACAGTACAGGGAATATCCCTGCACTATTACACACTTCCTACCGGGAACTGGGGCAGCAAAGGATCGTCGACCGATTTTGATGAGGATATGTGGTTTAAGACCCTGAGAAACACCCTGAAAATTGAGGATTATATCCAGAAACACCTGGCGGTTATGAATCAGTTCGACCGGGATAAACGAGTGAAACTGCTGGTTGATGAGTGGGGAACCTGGTACGATCCCCTGCCCGGGACCAATCCCGGTTTTCTGCAGCAACAGAATACCCTGCGCGATGCACTCGTGGCCGGTTCCAACCTGAATATTTTTAACACCTATGCCGACAGAATTTCGATGGCGAACATTGCTCAAATTGTCAATGTATTGCAATCGGTGATCCTAACCAACGGAAAGCAGATGGTTAAAACACCTACCTATTACGTATTTAAAATGTTTAACGTACATCACGATGCACAGTTGGTTCCCCTGGATGTGGCATGCGAAAACTATAGCTACAAGGGCGAGTCGCTGCCGGCTGTCAATGCATCTGCTTCGTTAAAGGATGGTGTGTTGAGCATCACTTTGTGCAATCTGAATCCGAACAAAGCCGTTTCGGTCGACTGCCGTTTCCCGGGTGGCAATTTTGCCTCTGCAACGGGGCAAATCATTTCTGCCGAAAAAATGAACGATTACAACGACTTCGGTAAGGAAGAAAAAGTACGCACAAGCGAATTCAAGGTGAAAAAGCCCTCGAATGGAGCCCTTTCCGTTGATCTGCCAGCCCATTCGGTTGTTTTGGTACAGTTAAAACCCTGAGTATACTTCTGAAACGAACTTATAAATACTAGTTATGAATAAATTTATCTCGATTTTTCTAATGATTCTGCTGGCCGGATTATTTTCCGGCTGTGAGAAAAAAAGTTTGTTCACACCCGATGTTGAGGCGATTGCCGCTGCTGATTTTCAGCAGGAAATCGATGGTGAAAAAACCGATCTGTATACGCTTACCGGCGAGGGTGGCCTGGCCATGAAAGTGACCAATTACGGAGCCAGGGTGGTAGCACTGTGTGTGCCCGATAAAGAAGGCAAGCCGGTTGATGTGGTTTTTGGCTACAAAACCCTCCAGGAATACATCGACCAACCGGAAGCTTTCTTTGGAGCAGTGGTCGGTCGTTACGGAAACCGAATTGCAAAAGGAGTCTTTGAACTCAATGGTGAAGTTTTTCAATTGCCCGTCAACGATGGGCCGAATCATCTGCATGGCGGCCCAAAAGGCTATTTCGACGTGGTTTGGAAGGCCAGGCAGTTGAGCGATTCCAAAATCGAGTTTTCCTATGTGTCGCCCGACGGAGAAGAAGGGTATCCCGGAACTCTTCAGATCACGATGTCTTATGAACTTACCGCCGACAATGCTTTTAGCGTGGAATATGTTGCCACAACCGATAAAGCTACGGTATGCAACCTGACCCACCATTCCTATTTCAACCTCTCGGGCGAAGGGGCCGAAACCATTAACGACCATCTGTTGACTTTGTATGCCGACTATTTCACACCGGTCGATTCAACCTTGATCCCAACCGGAGAACTTGCTTCGGTTTTTGATACGCCGATGGATTTTACCCAACCAATGGTCATTGGGGAGCGGGCCGATACCGATTTCGACCAACTGAACTACGGAGGAGGATACGATCATAACTGGGTGTTGAACAAAAACGGCGAAACCGTCGAACGGGCCGCAAAAGTTGAATCACCGGTTACCGGAATTGTTATGGACGTTCTTACCGACCAGCCCGGCATACAATTCTACGGTGGAAATTTCCTGAATGGAAGCGCAGTTGGGAAAAAAGGCCTGCCCTATAAATACCGAAGCGGATTGTGCCTCGAAACCCAACATTTTCCGGATTCGCCCAACAAACCCGACTTTCCGTCGACAACTTTGTTGCCCGGAGAACAATATACACATCGCTGTGTCTATAAATTTTCGACGAACAAGTAATCGAAACAGGACGATTTGTGCCCTTTTATGATTCGATTATCCACCACAAGCGGGCAAGAAAAATGCATTTTTGCTCCGGTAAGGGTGACAAGCAATTTTGAATACACGAAACAGGACAATTATTCGAGAAATTCGATTGAAACATAATTAGTTAGTTAGATAGAAATTATCGGAACGAAAGTGCTCATGTTGTTGATCAAGTGGGCACTTTTATTTCCCCCCCCTTATTATCCCGTGATGATATCGTGATTGTTTCGCTGTTCGGTAGGCGAATGCTTGAAGTACTTTTTGAAAATCCGGCTAAAATACTTTGGATCGTTGAAACCAACCGAGTATGCGATTTCACTAATCTGAAGGTTTTCATTTCTAAGGAGTTCCACTGACTTTTTCAGGCGGTATACATTGATAAAATCATTGGCCGATAAATCAGTAATGGCCTTCAGTTTTTTATACAGCTGACTCCGGCTGACAAACATTTCCGATGCAAACTGGTCGACGTCGAAGGTCGAATCGGTATAATGTTTTTCGATAATTTCATTGATTCGGGAAAAGAATTGTTGGTCGAGAGAATTGGTTGTGATTTCTTCGGGTGTCACCGAATCCGACAAACGGAATTTTTCCCGGATTTTTCTCCGGTTTTCAATCATTGCCTGGGCTTTGGCAATTAAAACATCGATGTGGAAGGGTTTGGTGATGTAATCATCGGCTCCTTGTTCCAGACCGGCGATCTGATCGTCGATTTCTCCTTTTGCCGTAAGCATAACGACTGGTATGTGGCTTGTGTACAGGTTGTTCTTTATCTTATTGCAGAATTCAATCCCATTCATTTCCGGCATCATCACATCGGTAATAATCAGCGAAAGATCTTCTTTTTTGGCCAACTCGTAGCCTTCTTTTCCGTTACGGGCTTCAAGAACCTGAAAATAGCCCGAAAGAATCGAAACCAGATACGATCGCATTTCGGCATGATCTTCGACAACAAGAACCCGGCGGATATTTTTTCCTGAATCCGGGCACTCAAGGGTGAGGTTCTCTTCGAGTTGCTCCGACAGGATGGCGATTTTGTTGCTCAATTCCGATTCATATGCCTGACCCGTAGTATCAATTTCGTGTAATTCAAACTGTTCTTTGTCAACCGGCAAACGTACAATAAATTCGCTTCCCTGTCCGGGAATGCTGTTTACTTCGATCGTTCCCCGCATGATTTCGACCAGGCTTTTAACCAGCGACAAGCCGATGCCTGTACCGGCATGAACGTGTTTTTTATGATCGGTAACCTGATAAAAGCGATCGAATAAACGGTTCTGTTTACCGGGCGAGATCCCGCAACCCGTATCCCGAACCGATACAAGCAAAACAGGGTGTCCATCCGTTGCAATGCATCGTGCCGACAGGAATATTTTTTCTCCGGACGGGGTGAATTTGAAAGCGTTGGATAAAAGGTTGTACAATACGTTTTCGAGTTTTTCCCGGTCGATCCATGTTTCGCACGATACGTCGACCTGGAATTGAAAATCGATTTCGTTTTTTCTGGCCAGGGGTAAAAACGACTGGTAAATTCCGTAAAGAAATTCCCCGGTACTGATTTTTTCAACCTGTAATTCCTGGTTCCCGGTTTCAATTTTCCGAATTTCAAGCAATTGGTTTATGAGCATCATAAGGCGGCGGGCGTTTCGCTCAACAACCTGCAAAATTTCTTTCCTGTCTTTCATGTCGTCGGGTAAGCTCCGGATAAGCCGCTCAACCGGCGAAAGAATGAGGGTTAGCGGGGTGCGAAATTCATGCGAAATATTGGTGAAAAATTTTAATTGTAACTGGTTGATGTCATTTACTTTATCATTGAGTAGAAGCAGTTCGTCGCGTTGAGCCGATATTTCCTGTGTTTTTCTTTCCAGCTCTTCTTTTTGATGCTCGATCAGGTTTTGCCGATGGGCCAGCTGATGGTTGGTTTCGATTAGTTCGTTGGCCTGTTTTTCCAGTAATCCTTTCTGATCTTCAATTTGTTGGGTTCTTAATTTGACTTTTTCCTCCAGGACGTTCTTCTGTTGGATAATTTGACGGAGTTGGAGCTGGATGAAAATAAACGTTGCCAGAACGACGAAAAAGATCAGGAGAATCTTGAACCATTGTGTTTTCCAGAAAGGGGGAGTAATGATAATCGTTAGTTCGGTCGGTTTTTCGTTCCACACACCGTCGCAATTTGCCGCTTTTAAAAGAAATCGGTACGTTCCCCCCGAGAGGTTGCTGTATGTGGCAAAACGCCGGTTCGCGTCGACCTGGATCCACCCCTTATCGATACCGGACATCTGATAGGCGAATTTGGTTTTTTCGGGAAGATAGTAATCGAAAGAGGAGAAATCGAACGAGACATTGTTGTCGCGATAACTCAAACGAACCGTGTCGGAAAGGGAAATAGGTTTTTCGATAACTATTTGGTTATGAAATAAATCACCGGCCTCGACTTCCTCATTAAAAATTCTCATTTTGGTTACCCGGGGAAAGGCCAGATGCTTGTTTTCAAGGATTGTTTCGGGTTTAAAGAAATTGAGTCCTTCGGTACCCCCGAAAAACAGGGTGCCATCGGAACTTTTATGCGATGCCGACCAGTAAAACTGGTTGTTTAACAAGCCATCCTGTTTGTAAAACGACCGGAATACCCGATCGTTTGCACGCAACATCGAAAGCCCGTAATCGGTGCTGAACCACATATTTCCGTTCAAATCCTCCTGAATTCCATACACTACATTGTTCGACAAACCGTCCTTCTGGGTGAAGGTGCGACAGATCAGCCGATCGAGCGAATCGACCCGGCATTGGGCAACTCCTTTTCCATAGGTGCCAATCCAAATATTATTGTGCGAGTCTTCGAGCAGGGAAGCGACATAATTTCCCGGGAGTGAGCTTGAATCATCGGGGATGTTGCTGAAAAATTGTATGTTTTCTATAACAGCAACCGCTTCATCGGTTTTTGGGATTTCGCGGGAATGAAAGCGAAACAGGCCGTTTCGGGTTCCCATCCAATAATAACCCGCAACATCCTTCAGGATGCAGCCGATTTCGGTCAGACCCGGGGTGTCGCCCTGGGGAGCTGTTAAAGTGGTAAAAGTCAGTGTTTGCTGATCCAGTTTCGATAATCCTCCCTCGGTTCCGATCAGTAAAAAATCCTTTTCGTCGTACCACAGGCTGGAAACAAAATAGTTGACCAGGTCGTTTTTTACGCCGGGTGTAGCCGCGTTGATCCGTTGAACCCGGGTTGGAACAGAACCGGTCGAAAGACGGTTCAGGCCGCCTCCCCAGGAACCGGTCCAGAGCATTCCGTCGGGGAGT
>Ga0116164_10002841_pt1 | contig 12165 bp, 11 predicted proteins | sample AD_UKC109_MetaG_FD_89888 | JGI IMG/M metagenome (GOLD analysis project Ga0116164, IMG submission 89888) | Active sludge microbial communities of municipal wastewater-treating anaerobic digesters from Hong Kong - AD_UKC109_MetaG | ecosystem: Engineered > Bioreactor > Anaerobic > Digestate... | reverse complement strand
TTCAACGTCGGGATGATGGGGATTGCGGATCGTTTCGTGCCAGAACGCGGAGATATCCTCCTCCATGGAAAGCTTTCCCTGCGTTTGCAGGCGCATCACCAGCAGCGCACACACCGCCTTGGCGATCGACGCCGTACGGAACACCGTATCCGGCGTTACGGATTTTACGGGATCAAGCACGGCGTACCCCGCGGTATAGGTTTCCGCCGGTTTTCCGCCGCGAAGCGCCTGCACGCATCCGCCCACCGCGCGGTGCGCTTTCCAAACGCGTTCCACCGCTTTCCGGGTTTCCGGATCGCCGCCCGCCGCGTGCTTCCAGCGGCAGCGCCTGCCGACCACCGCCAGCGCCGCCGCATACAGCCGGTTCTTACGCGCTGTGACCGGCATTTTGCGTCTCCTCATGCAGCGCCCGGTAAGGCATCCACAGATACACGGCAACCGAAATTCCCAGATAGATAAAGTACGGCGACTGCCATAGCCATTGTCCGCCGAAAATCCACAGCATGAGGTACACCAGCAAATCGGCGCCGACCCAGCACAGCACCGGCCAGTCCGCGCCGGTAAAGAGCAGCAGGCCGCCGATGCCGACTACGTACAGCGCGATCGTGATGATGACGCCCGGCAGGCTTCCTGCCAGCAGCGGGCGTAAAAACGCAAGAAAACAAAGCAGCGTATAGGCGGCAAACGGCCTTCTCCTGTTGACGGGGTACAGCCGAACCAAAAAGACCACCGCAACCGCAACGCACAGCAGCAGGCTGAGCATCTGGCTGACGCGCATATCCAGCAGATACAGGCTGTCCGTGCGCAGCTGCTCCACCAGGTACCGCCCGCAGGCATACAGCGCCATATACCACAAAAACACGTCGCCGCGCCGTTTCATGCGCTTGCGCGTCAGCCACAGCACGGCAAACACCGCCAGGTTCCACATCGATTCGTAGAAGAACGTCGCAACGTGCCAAACCTGTACGCCGCCCTCCTGAATGAGCACCCCCGCGGGGAAGAACTGCCAGAAGACGTTCGTGATCACGGGGCCGTAGGCCTCGCGGTTGAAATAGTTGCCCCAGCGCCCGATCGCCTGCGCCAAAATCAATCCCGGCGCGACGATATCCAGAAGCGTCGCGAACGAAATCTTCTTCACGCGGCTGTAGATCCACAGGCTGAGCACGCCGCCGATCACCGCGCCGTAGATCGCCACGCCGCCCTTCCAGATGTAGAGGATGGAGACCGGGTCCGCGATATACTGGTCCAGCTCCATCAGCACATAATAAATACGCGAGCCGATGATCCCGGCCGGCACCGTAATCAGCACGATGTTGAGCATCGTATCCTTGGGGAGGTCCAGCCGCTTTTCCTCGCGTGTGCCCAAAAAAAGCGCCAGCAAAATACCCGCGATAATCAGCACGCTGTACCAGGTGATATTGAAGGCGACAAACCGGCTGTATGGAATTGCCAACGCGATCCCTCCCTCCCCCGATTATAACATCCGCCAACCGGCTGTCAAGGAATGCGGCGCCGCCCCCGCGCCGGAATCCGCACGCGAAGGCCGCCCGCCGCGAGGGCGCAAGCCGGTAAAAATTCGCCTCCGCGCCGCATTCACGTTGAACCGGTTTTTAAATCGTGATAAAATACCTCGTATCAATCTTTTCAATTTTTTATGGAGGTTGCACGATGGACTACAGAGCCGAATCCCTGAAGAAACACTATGAGTGGCGCGGAAAACTGGATATTCAACCCCGCATGCCCGTTACCAACCGCGACGAGCTTTCGCTTGCGTACACGCCCGGCGTTGCCGAGCCCTGCCTCGTCATTGAAAAAGATCCGGAAAAAAGCTTTGAGCTGACGGGGCGCGGCAATTTGGTCGCCGTCGTGACGGACGGCTCCGCGGTGCTCGGGCTCGGCAACATCGGCCCCGAGGCCGGTATGCCCGTAATGGAAGGCAAATGCGTGCTTTTTAAGGCGTTCGGCAATGTGGACGCCTTCCCGCTTTGCATCAAATCGGGCGACGTGGACGAAATCGTACGCACGATCTACCTGCTGTCGGGCAGCTTCGGCGGCATCAATCTGGAGGATATCTCCGCGCCGCGCTGCTTCGAGATCGAGCGCAGGCTGCAGGAGCTCTGCGATATCCCGGTTTTCCACGACGATCAGCACGGCACCGCCGTGGTAACCGCCGCCGCGCTGATCAACGCGCTGAAGGTTGTCGGCAAAAAAATCGGAGACGCGAAATGCGTCGTCAACGGCGCGGGCGCGGCGGGCATCTCGGTCGCCAAGCTCCTGATGCGCATGGGGATCGGCGAAATCATCCTTGTGTCCAGCCGCGGGATCATCGTGGAAGGCAAGCCGGGCATCAACCCCGCGCAGCAGGCCATGGCGAAGATCACCAATCCGCGCAAGCTCGACGGAACGCTTGCCGACGCCATGATAGGCGCGGACGTATTGATCGGGCTTTCCGTTCCGGGCATCGTTTCCGGCGATATGGTGCGCTCGATGGCGAAGGACCCCATCGTGTTTCCGATGGCCAATCCCACGCCCGAGATCGACCCCGACGAAGCCATCCGGGCGGGCGCGGCGGTGGTTGGCACCGGCCGCAGCGATTACGACAATCAGATCAACAACGTGCTGGCGTTCCCGGGCATCTTCCGCGGAGCGCTGGACACCCGCGCCAAATGCATCAACGAGGAGATGAAGCTGGCCGCCGCCTATGCGATCGCGGATTTGGTTACGGACGATGTCCGCAAGCCCGGCTATGTGATCCCTCTTGCGTTTGATAAGCGCGTAGGCCCCGCCGTGGGCCGCGCGGTGGCCGAGGCGGCGGTGAAGAGCGGTGTCGCCAGAAAAGCGCCGGATGCCTGAGGCGCTGCGTTTTACGCGTTCCCCGCAGTGTTTCGGTTCGCGTAAGCGCCTTGTACAGGAGGTTTTATGACGGTCGCAACCACGGAAGAAAAACACCGGCGTATGACGGAAACCCCCATCCCGAGACTCTTGTTCTCCCTCGCCGTTCCCACCATTCTCAGTATGCTGGTCTCGGCCTTTTACAACATGGCCGATACGTATTTCATCGGCAGGCTCGGCTCCGCCAGCGCCACGGGCGCGGTGGGCATCTGCTTCCCGATGATGGCCGTGCTGCAGGCGGTCGGCTTCATGTTCGGCCAGGGCTCGGGCAATTTTATCGCCCGCGCGCTGGGTGCGAAAAACATTCAGGACGCAGAAAAAATGGCGTCCACCGCGTTTTTCTCCGCGGTGATCACCGGCATCGTGCTCATGACCGCCGGCCTTACCTTTCTGCCGCAGCTGGTAACGCTGCTGGGCTCCACGCCCACCATGACGGACTATGCCGTTGATTACGCGCGCAACATCCTGTTCGCCACCCCGTGGCTGATCGCCAGCATCGTGCTGAATAACCAGCTGCGCTTGCAGGGAAACGCAGTTTTTGCTATGGTAGGGATGATGTCGGGCGCGATCCTGAACATCGCGCTGGATCCGCTGTTCATCTTCACGCTGCAAATGGGCGTTGCGGGCGCGTCGATGGCGACGATGATCAGCCAGATGCTCGCCTTCGTGCTGCTTATGATGGGCACGCGGCGCGGCGACAACCTGCGCATCCACTTCAGACGCTTTACCCCGGCGAAGGCCTATTACGCGGGCATCCTGCGCGGCGGCCTGCCGGCGCTGTTCCGCCAGAGCATCGGCAGCGTCTCCATCATTCTCCTCAACACCACCGCCGGGCGTATGGGCGATCCCGTGGTTGCCGCGTTCTCCATCGTGTTTCGCATCATGATGTTTATCCAGATGATCGTCGTCGGTCTGGGGCAGGGGTTCCAGCCCATCTGCGGATTCAACTACGGCTCCGGCCGCTTTGACCGTGTGCGCGAGGCCTATTGGTTCGCGGTCCGGGTTTCCTTCTTCATGCTGCTCACCGGCGCGGTCGCCGCGTTCATTTTCGCCCCGCGGCTCATTGAGATATTCCTGAAGGGTTACCCCGAGGTGACGGAGATCGGCAGCCTGGCGCTAAGGCTGCAGACCATTATGCTCCCGTTCTTCTCCTTCCTGCTCCTGTCCAGCATGATGCTGCAGACGATCGGGTATATGCGCGACGCATCCATCCTGGCGGTCGCGCGGCAGGGGATCTTCCTGCTTCCCGCACTTCTGATTCTACCGCCGGCGTTCGGTTTGCTGGGGCTCCAGCTTGCGCAGCCGATCGCCGATTGCTGCGCGGTGCTGCTGAGCATTCCGCTCGGTCTGCGCGTACTCAACGGCTTTAAACGAGAGGAGGCACGGCTCGCCCAGAACGGCGAAGCCGCACAGTTGGATGTTCCGGTATGACGCGGTGCTCTTTGATATGGACGGTACGCTGCTGGATACGCTCGACGATCTGACCGACGCCCTGAACCAGGCATTGACGGAGCACCGGTATCCGGTGTACGGCAGGGATACGGTCAGGGGCTTTATCGGCAACGGCGCAACCCAGCTGATCAAACGTGCGCTGCCCGCGCATACGGAAAGCGCCGAAATCGAGCGTGTGCTGGCCACGTTCCAGACATGCTACAGCCGGGTAGAGGAGGCGCAGACGCGCCCCTATCCCGGCATTTTACCAATGCTGACGGCGCTGGACGAGGCGGGCATGAAGCTTGCGATCATCTCCAACAAGAGCGATCCCAACGTGAAACGGCTGACCAAGAGCCATTTTGGCAGTCTGATCCATATCGCCGTGGGCTCGCGGGAAGGCGTTCCCTACAAGCCCGCCCCGGATATGCTGTTTCACGCCATGCGGCAATTGCAGGTCGAGCCGGAGCGCACGCTGTATATCGGCGATTCGCCCGTGGATTACAACACCGCGGAGCATGCGGGCGCGGACTGTATTCTGGCGCGCTGGGGCTACGGCGCTCCCGAAGCCATGGACACGCTCACGCCGCTTTTCTTTGTCAGCGATCCCGCGGAACTGCCGATGCTGATTTTACAGGAAGAGGAGGATGCGCCGTGAATCCGTTCTTCGCCTATTTAAACCGCCTCAAGCTCATCCAGCGCTGGGGCCTAATGCGAAACGCCATTCCCGAAAACGACATGGAGCACTCGATGCAGTGCGCGCTGATCGCGCACGCGCTGGCGGCGCTGGCCAAGGAGCGATATCAGCGCGAGATCGATCCGCAGACCGCCGCCACGCTGGCGCTCTATCACGACATGAGCGAGGTGCTGACGGGCGATCTGCCCACCCCCGTAAAATACAAAAACGCGGAGATCAAGCGCGCCTACAAGGAGATTGAAACGCTGGCGAGCGAGCAGCTGTTCCGCATGCTGCCCGAGGATCTGCGGCCCACCTACAGCCCCTACCTGCTGCCGGATCTCGAGTCCTACGAGTGGAAGCTGGTCAAGGCCGCCGACCGGATCTGCGCCTACATCAAGTGCGTGGAGGAAAAAAAGGCGGGCAATCTCGAATTTCTGAACGCCCAGGCCGCCATCGGGCAAAGCATTGCAGAGCTCGATATGCCCGAGGTAAAGGATTTCATGCGCGAGTTCGCCCCCGCCTATGAATTATCGCTGGACGAGCTGAGCAAGCTCTAAAATTAAACCATGAACAAAACGCTCCTGTTCATGGTTTTTTGCCAATCAATATTACAGTATTTGTAATCGAGCAGCAGCTTGTTCAGAAGGCTCCGGATGCTAGGTAAACGATGATTAAAGCATTTACCTAGGCGCCAAGCGAGGCGAGCGCTGAGCGTACGCGTCTGTACGTGATGCGTTTGCCGAAGCGCAGGCAGCAACGCAGGCGGAGCCTTATGGACGAGCTGCTTATCTTGCTAATATACGCCGATGACTGCTGTCCAACAAACGGCCGAGATCGGCGCTGTTTTCCAGCACCTTGGCGCAGCCGATGACGACGTTTTTCTGCGGCTCCTCGGAGACCGAGCAGGGGATGTTCAGCGCGTCGGCCACGGCCTCGCAAAGCCCGAACAGCTCGGCCCCGCCGCCGGTGAACATAATGCCGTAATCGAAGATATCCGCCGCGAGCTCCGCGGGGGTATGCTCCAGCACCCCGTGGATGCTTTCGATCAGCTGCTGCAAGGGCTCGTCGATGGCCTCAATGACATCATCGGAAGTAATCCGCATGGTTTTGGGAAGCCCCGTGATCAGGTTGCGCCCGGTGACTTCCATATAGAGCTGCTCGGTGCGCGGGATGGCCGAGCCGATGTTGCGCTTGAGTTCCTCGGCGGTCAGCTCGCCGATCAGCAGATTGTGCTTGCGGCGCAGGTGGCGGATGATGCCGTCGTTGAACTTGTCGCCGCCGATCTTGGAGCAGTCGCTGACGACGGTCTTGCCCATCGAAAGCACGGCGATATCGCTCACGCCCGCGGAGATATCCACAATCATGGTGCCGTAGGCCTCGTCGATGGGCAGCCCCGCGCCAAGCGCCGCCGCGATGGTGCGGTCCAGCAGCTGCGTGCGCCGCATGCCGGCGTCCAGCATCGTGGAAATGATGGAGCGCTTCTCCATCTCGTTGACGCCGGTGGGCAGCGCCATCACCGCGCGCGGGCGCACAAACACCCGCTTGCCGATGGCCTTCATCACGAAGCCCTTCAGCATGATGCTGACCAGCTCGTAATCGGAAATCGTGCCGTCCCGCAGCGGCCTCAGCGCCAGAATATTGCCGGGCGTGCGCCCGATCATGCGCGCGGCGTCGCTGCCGAACGCGATCACGTCGTGGGTATCACGGTCGATGGCGATCACCGTAGGCTCGCGCAATACGATGCCCTTGCCCTTCATGTAGATCATGATGGTGCTCGTGCCCAGATCAATCGCTATATCGCTGATGCTTGCCATGCTTGATGCAACACCTCTTTCGTGCGGAAATTCGTCGCCCGGATCAGAATTCCTTCTCGGCGATCCGGGACGCCGAATGCGGATAGAAGACCTGCGTCAGCTCCAGCCCGCAGGCGGGGGCCGTCGGCCCCAGGCACAGGCGGTCGCCCGTATCGATGGCCCTGCGGAAGGCGTCGGGCGAAAGCTTGCCCTTGCCGATCTCGATCAGCGTTCCCGCGATGATGCGCACCATGTTGTACAAAAACGAGTTCCCCTGCACGGTCAGCGTCAGCCGCTCGTCCTGGGCGGTAAGCTCCAGGTGCGTCATCGTGCGCACGGTGGTCTTCGCCGTGCCGCCGACCGCCTGAAACGCCGCGAAATCGTGCGTGCCGAACAGGTCCTTCATCGCAAGGCGCATTTGTTTCAGGTTAAGCTTCACGGGTACGTGCGCCATATAGTTTCGGAACAGCGCGTTGGGGTGCCGGGCGTTATGGACGCGGTAGGTGTAGGTCTTGCCGACGGCGTCGAAGCGCGCGTGGAAAAAGCCGTCCACCTCCCGCCCGTCCGTCACCTTGATATCGGGCGGCAGATGCGGATTGAGCGCGAAGGGAAAGCGGTCCGCGGGAATGGTGGAGCGGGTGTCGAAATGCGCGCACTGCCCCATCGCGTGCACGCCCGCGTCGGTGCGGCTCGCGCCGGTGACCGGCGTGGGTTCGCCAAGCAGCGCATGCAGCGCTTCCTCGATGCGCTGCTGCACGGCGATGCCGTTGATCTGCCGCTGCCAGCCGACATAGGCCGTACCGTCGTAGCTGATGGTGAGCAGCACGCGGCGCATGCCGCTTTTCAAAATCAGGCTCTCCCGTACGTAGGGGGCCGTTTCCACCAACATTCGCTCCCTCCCCGTTACAACAATATATTGCAGGCGATCAGCAGGAACAGCATCCCGAACGAAACCGCAAACGCCTGTCCGTCCTCTTTGGTGTAGCGCAGCACGCGCAGCCGCGTGCGCCCTTCGCCGCCGTGGTAGCAGCGGGCCTCCATCGCCATCGCCAGCTCGCCCGCGCGGCGGAACGCGCTCACGAACAGCGGCACTAAAAGCGGCGTCATCGCCTTGGCGCGCGCCAGAAGATTGCCCGATTCGAAGTCCGCGCCGCGCGCCTTCTGCGCCTTCATGATCTTGTCGGTCTCCTCGATCAGCGTGGGGATGAACCTCAGCGCGATCGTCATCATCATCGCCAGCTCATGCACGGGAAAGCGCACCTTTTTGAGCGGCGAGAGCAAAATCTCGATCCCGTCGGACAGCGCCACGGGCGAGGTGGTGAGCGTCAGCACCGAGGTGCCCAGCACCAGAAAGATCAGCCGCAGCGAGAAATGGATCGCCAGCAGCAGCCCTTCCTGCGTGATGGTGACGAACTTCCACTGCACGAGCACCGTTTGCCCGCCGGAGAAGAAAATGTTGAGCACAAAGGTGAGGATCAGCAGAAGCCTGAGCGGCTTGATCGATTTGAGCAGCTGCCGGAACGAAAGCCCCGAAAGCCGCGCGGTCAGGTATACGTACACCGCCGGAATGACGTAGAGCACCGGCGTGCTGACCGTGAACACCATGGCGATATACACGATGGTGAGCAGGATTTTGGCGCGCGGATCGAGACGGTGCACCACGGTGTTGCCGGGCATGTACTGCCCCAGCGTGATATCCTTAAACACCGGCGCTCACCCCCCTGAGCTTCGCCAGCGCGTCGCAGACCTCGTCGAGGGTGTATAAATCATCGGGCAGATCGAAGCCCTCCGCGATCAGGCGGTGCGTCAGCTCCGCGCCCTGCGGCACGCCCAGCCCGATGGCCTTGAGCTCGTCGGCCTGCCGGAACACCTCGCGCGGTGTGCCCGTCATCACAAGCGTGCCCTTGTTCATCACGATCAGGCGCGTGGCGAGGGTGGAAATATCGTCCATGTTATGGCTGACCATGATGGTGGTCATGTCGTTTTCCCGGTGCAGCCTTTGGATCATACCGAGGATGGCGCGCCTGCCCGCCGGATCCAGCCCCGCGGTGGGCTCGTCCAGAATGAGCACCCTGGGGCGCATCGCCAGCACGCCCGCGATGGCGACGCGGCGCATCTGCCCGCCGGACAGCTCAAAGGGCGAGACCTTGCCCGTCGATTCGTAGTTAAGCCCCACCTGCTCGCACGCCCAGCGCACGCGCTCGTCGATCTCCTCTTTGGAGCAGCCGATGTTCTTGGGCCCGAAGGCGATATCCTTGGCGACGGTCTCCTCAAAAAGCTGATATTCGGGGTACTGGAACACCAGCCCGACCTGCTTTCTCAGCTCCCGCAGCGCCGCGCCCTTCTCCTTGATGTTCACGCCGTTGACGATCACGCTGCCCTCGGTGGGCATCAGCAGCCCGTTCAGGTGCTGCACGAACGTTGTTTTCCCCGAGCCCGTATGCCCGAGGATGCCGATAAACTCGCCGTCCTCGATCGTCAGGGAGAGATGATGGATAGCGGTTGAGGAAAAGGGGCTGCCGGGCATATAGGTATGCGACAGGTTTTCTACTCGGATAGGCATGCCTTCAGCTCCTTTACCATATCGTCCACCGTCAGAATGCCGTCGGGGAGTTGAAATCCGCGGTCGTTGAGCATTTTCCTAAGCATCGCCATCGGCGGCACGTCCAGCCCCAGCTCGCGCAGCTCCTCCACGCGGGAGAACACCGCCCTGGGCGCGCCGTTCATGGCGATTTTGCCGTCCGACAGCACAATCACGCGGTCGGCCTGCGCGGCCTCCTCCATAAAATGCGTGATCCAGACGACCGTGATCTTCTTTTCCCGGTTCAGCCTGCGCGTGGTTTCGAAAATATCCGTGCGGCCGGTGGGATCGAGCATGGCGGTAGCCTCGTCCATCACCATGATGTCGGGCTGCATCGCAAGCACCCCCGCGACGGCGACGCGCTGCTTCTGCCCGCCGGACAGCATGTGCGGCGCTGCGGCAGCATACTCCTGCATGGAGACGGCCTCCAGCGCCTCATCGATCCGCACCAGCATTTCGTCGCGCGGCATGCCGAGGTTTTCCAGTCCGAAGGCCACATCCTCGCGCACCACGGTGGCGACGATCTGGTTATCGGGGTTCTGGAACACCATGCCCGCATGCTTGCGGATGTTCCAAAGCTGCGGCTCCTTCTGGGTATCCATGCCGCATACGATCACGCGCCCGCCGGTGGGCAGGTACAGCGCGTTGATCAGCTTGGCAAGCGTGGATTTTCCCGAGCCGTTATGCCCGAGCACCGCCACGAATTCGCCCTGCAGAATACCCAGCGATATCTGGTCCAGCGCCTGCCGCGTGTCCTCCTCGTAGCGGTAGCCGACGGTATCGAACGTAACCAAGTCCTTGCGAAGCAGGCCGCTTCCCTTTTGTTCCATCCAGGCCCGCGCATCCTCCCGGTCTTTGGCGATCGCCTGCTTGAGCTCCTCCAGCGAGGCGAACTTCAGCTCGGGCCTGAGGAAATGCACGTAGGTCAGCTCCAGCTTTTTGCCGTACAGATCCCCGCCCTCAAAATCCAGCAGGTGCGCCTCGATCGTGGGCATGCTGTCGGGTGCGGTGGGGTGCTTTCCCTGGCTTAATATCGCGGTGAAATGCCGCCCGTCCAGCTCCGCCAGCGCGACGTACACGCCGCTTTTGGGCATGGTTTCACCCGGCGGAACCTCCAGATTGGCGGTCGGAAATCCCAGCTCGGATCCCAGATGTTTTCCCGGCACGGTCACGCCGCGTACGGTGAAGGGCAGCTTTGCGCTCACGCGGGGACCCCCTTTACAAAGATTACAGTCGGGCTGCAAAATTATATTATATAGCACCGGAAAATCCGCGTCAAACCTTGGCCCGGACAAAGGGTTGAGAAAGCAAGATTCTGCTTCCGCAGAACCTTGTCCTATGAACGATACTCTGATTGCGGCGCGCCTCCTGCGCCTATGCGAAATGATCCTTCATTTTCAAAATCCGCCCATGAATGGATTCGCGCAGTTCAATCATTGCATTCCATTCCTTTGTCTGTCCTGTTCCCGTAAAACATGCGTCCTGAGGATATCAAAGCGTATGGTATCGCCGATTTGATAAGCCTCATCCGTTACGTGGATGCTTATACAGGTATCCCGCATGCGCACGTGCAGGCTGCAATAGCTCCCCCTGAATATGATTTTGCAGATTTCCCCCGTATATCTGCCTGTCGCGGATATGCGGATATCCTCGGGGCGCACCACAGCCAATTCGTCCGCCCTGCCGTCGGCGCCCGCGTTTTGCAGCATGCAGCACCTGACCACATTGCTCTCGCCGACAAACCCGGCTACAAACTCGTTCCTGGGATTCCGGTAGATTGAGCGCGGGCAGCCCTCTTGGATCGTGCGGCCCGAATCCATCACGATCATCCGGCTCGCGATGGCAAACGCCTCCTGCTGGTCATGGGTGACATAGATTACGGGAATATGCAGCGAATGCTTGAGCTGCGATATCAGCGCGAGAAGCTGGGTTTTCAGCGCGGCGTCAATATTGGCAAGCGGCTCGTCCAGCAGCAATAAAACGGGCTGCACCGCAATCGCGCGCGCAATGGCAACGCGCTGCTTCTCGCCGCCGCTGAGCTGCGACGGCAGGCTGCGTTCCTTTCCCCGGAGATGAATGCTTTGCAGCAGCTCGTTTACACGGGCGTCCGTCTCCGGCTTTTGCATGCCGCGGATCCGCAAAGGATAGGCGATGTTCTCATACACGCTCATATGCGGCCAAAGCGAATAATCCTGAAACACGAAGCCGATGCGCCGCTTCTCGGCGGGAACGTCGATCCCCTCCCGCGCTGAAAATATCGTTTCCCTGTTGAATGCAATCCTTCCGTGGCATGGCTTGATCAGCCCAGCAATCGTAAGAAGGAGCGTGCTTTTTCCGCATCCGCTCGGGCCGAGAACCACCAGCAGGTCGTCGGCGTAGACGGTCAGGGAGAAATTCTCAAGAACCGGCCGTTTCCCGTATTGCGTTGATATCTCATGCAGTTGCAGCATTTTCGTGCACCAGCCTCTTTTCACATATTTTTTGTACCAGCAGGTTGCCCGCGACGCTGATCAAAATAACGATCACCGCAATCGTGGATGTCATCTCCAGGCCGTAGGAATTGGATTGTATGGTAAACAGCAGCACGCCCGCCGTCTCGTTGCCTTTGGAATACAGCAGCAGCGATATGGGGATTTCCCGGAACGCAATCAGAAACGACAGCATAAATCCCGCCGCCGCGCCCCTGAGCACCTGCGGTAGAAACAGCCGCACGATACGGCGCCCGATCGGCACACCCAGGGTTTTCGCCGCCAGATCGACAGACGGATTCACGGCCTGCGCAAGCCCCA
>Ga0116164_10002840_pt1 | contig 12169 bp, 8 predicted proteins | sample AD_UKC109_MetaG_FD_89888 | JGI IMG/M metagenome (GOLD analysis project Ga0116164, IMG submission 89888) | Active sludge microbial communities of municipal wastewater-treating anaerobic digesters from Hong Kong - AD_UKC109_MetaG | ecosystem: Engineered > Bioreactor > Anaerobic > Digestate... | reverse complement strand
TATTCGCCCTGATCGTCACCGAAAAGCCGCTGAGCCGCGTCTATGCGCAGATCGACACCGTGGCGACGCCCGCGGGCAAAACCGTGGCGCTGGTGCACGGCAACAACTGCACCTCCGATTTCGACGCGTGGGCAAAGCTGTTTCAAAGCTTCGCGGAGCTGTTTGCCTGCGATATCCCCACAGGCGACCTGTTTTCCGCCCTCTACTCCGAAAGCCTGAAAGGCGATCCGGACTGCGGCGGCGTCACGGTGATCAACTATCTGTCGGGCGAGCATATCACGGGCTTCACGCAGGGCCGCCCGCTGGTCACCCGCACGCCGGACAGCTGCTTTACGCTGCCCAATTTCATGCGCGCCCACCTCTACTCGGCGCTCGCGGTGCTCAAAATCGGCATGGACCTGCTGGCCGGAGAGGATGTCGCCATCGACCGCCTGACCGGGCACGGCGGATACTTCAAAACCCCGCTGGCGGGGCAGCAGTGCCTGGCCGACGCGACGGGCGTGCCGGTATCGGTGATGGATACCGCCGGAGAGGGCGGCGCGTTCGGCATGGCCGTGCTGGCGTGGTACAGGCTGCACCGCGCGCAGGGCATCAGTCTGGAGGAGTATCTGGCGCGCCGCGTATTCGCGAATACGCGCTTTTCCACAGCGCGGCCCACGCCGGAAGGCATGGCTGGTTTTGAGGCCTATCTCAGGTGCTACAAGAAGGCGCTGCAGGCCGAACAAGTGCTGGTGGACGGCTGACCGTGACGTTCCGGTTTGCCGTCCCGCCCGCCATGCGCATCCGCCGGCATCTTGAACTGAATAATTTGTTAACATTTGTATCGTATTCCCCGCCGCATTCCATACGCCGGATCATGATTTGCAAGCTCCGCAGCGGCTTCCTGCGCTTCCGTCCAGGAAAATTCGGAATGTGTCCGAGCACATTAAAAAGTGATTATAGTGCTATAATTCATTAACTATGCCGCTTGCATGTTTGTATAATATGGTCTAAAATGTACTCACATTGGAAATAGAGGTAATGGAAATGAATAAGCAACGTATGATCGGTCAGTATCCTGTTATCGGCATCCGCCCCACCATCGACGCCCGGCGCGGCGCGCTGGAGGTTCGCGGTGGTTTGGAAAAACAGACCATGAATATGGCCCGTTCCGCCGCCAAACTTTTTGAAGAAAATCTCCGCTATACCGACGGCCGGCCCGTGAAGGTGATCATCGCCGATACGACCATCGGGCGCGTCGCGGAAGCGGCCGCCTGCGCCGACCAGTTCCGCCTTGCGGGCGTGGATATCACGCTGACGGTCACCCCGTGCTGGTGCTACGGCGCGGAAACCATGGATATGGACCCCCTGACCATCAAGGGCGTGTGGGGCTTCAACGGCACGGAACGCCCGGGCGCCGTGTACCTGGCCAGCGTCCTGGCCACGCACGCGCAAAAGGGTTTGCCCGCCTTCGGCATTTACGGCCATGACGTGCAAAACGCGGACGATACCGCCGTTCCCGCGGACGTGCAGGAAAAACTGCTGCGGTTTGGCCGCGCGGCCGTCGCCGCCGCGTCCATGCGCGGGAAAAGCTATCTGCAGATCGGGTCCATCTGCATGGGCATCGGCGGCTCGATCATCGATCCCGCATTCATCGAGGAATATCTGGGCATGCGCGTGGAGAGCGTGGACGAGGTCGAAATCATCCGCCGCATGACCGAAGAGATTTACGATCACGCGGAGTTCGAGCGCGCCCTGCGCTGGACCCGCGAAAAGTGCAAGGAAGGCTTCGATAAAAATCCTCCGATAATTCAAAAGTCCCCGGAGCAGAAGGAAAAGGATTGGGAGTTCGTCGTCAAGATGATGTGCATCATCAAGGATCTGATGAACGGCAACCCGAACCTTCCGGCCGACAAGCAGGAAGAAATGCTGGGACACAACGCCATCGCGGCCGGTTTCCAGGGCCAGCGGCAGTGGACCGATTTCTATCCCAACTGTGATTTTGCCGAGGCGCTTTTAAACACCTCCTTTGACTGGACCGGCGCGCGCGAGCCCTACGTGCTGGCGACCGAGAACGACGTGCTCAACGGCCTGGGCATGCTGTTTTGCAAGCTGCTGACCAACACGGCGCAGATCTTCGCGGACGTGCGTACCTACTGGAGCCCGCAGGCCGTCGAAAAAGCCACCGGTTATTCGCTGGAAGGCAAAGCGATGCAGGCCGGCGGCATCATTCACCTGATCAATTCCGGCGCCGCCTGCCTGGACGCGTGCGGACAGGCCGTGAACGGGCAGGGCGAGCACCTGATGAAACCGTGGTATGACGTCAGCCAGAAGGATATCGACGCCATGCTTGCCGCCACCACGTGGTGCGCCGCCGATAGCGGCTACTTCCGCGGCGGCGGATATTCCAGCCGCTTCCTCACCGAGGCTGAAATGCCCGTGACCATGATTCGCCTGAACCTCGTCAAGGGACTCGGCCCCATGCTCCAGATTGCGGAAGGCTGGACCGTCAAGCTGCCCGACGAGGTAGCCGACACCCTGTGGAAGCGCACCGATTACACCTGGCCGTGCACGTGGTTTGCCCCGCGTACAACCAGCAAGGGCAGCTTTACCACCGCATATGAAGTGATGCGCTCCTGGGGCGCCAACCACGGCGCGATCAGCTACGGCCACATCGGCGCGGACCTGATCACCCTGTGCTCCATGCTGCGCATTCCCGTAGCCATGCACAACGTACCCGAGGAAACCATCTTCCGGCCCGCCTCGTGGGGCGCGTTCGGCATGGATCCCGAGGGCGCCGATTTCCGCGCCTGCACCGCCTACGGCCCGCTGTACAAGTAGGAGGAACGTATGCTCAAAAACATACCGTACATCCTCTCCCCGGAGCTGCTGAAAGTGCTGTGTGAGATGGGCCACGGCGATACCATCGTGCTGGCGGACGCCAATTTCCCCTCGGAGAGCTATGCAAAGCACATGAAGGTCGTCCGGTGCGACGGGCTGGGAATCCCGGATCTGCTCGACGCCATCCTGCAGGTGATCCCGCTGGACCGCTATGTGCCCCAGCCCGCGACGCTGATGGAGGTCGTTCCCGGCGATCCGGTGGAAACCCCCATTTGGAACGACTACGAGGCGCTCCTGCTCAAGCATGAGAAGCTTCAGACCGGCGACATCCGCCATTTGGAGCGGTTCCGGTTCTACGATGAATGTAAAAAAGCGTACGCCGTTGTCGCCACGGGCGAAAAGGCGCTGTATGCCAACGTGATTCTCCAAAAAGGCGTCATCTAGCTGCCCGCCTCCCCATCCGTACAATACGGCAGCCAACGATGCAAGAACCCTACTGACCCCATCATCAATTCTCAGGTGAGGTGAACCCATGTCAAAACAAAACAGTCAACCCGAAAAACAGCTCCTGCTGCGCATGGAAGGCATTGATAAGAGCTTTCCCGGCGTACACGCGCTGGACGCCTGCCACTTCGATCTGCACGCGGGCGAGGTGCATGCGCTCGTCGGCGAGAACGGAGCCGGCAAATCCACCCTGATGAAGGTACTCACGGGCGTGTATCAGAAGGACTCCGGCGAGATCTACATCGACGGCAAGCCTGTGGACATCCACAACACGCGCGAAGCGCAGCAATTGGGAATCAGTATCATCCATCAGGAGCTCAACCTGATGCTGGATCTGACGGTTGCCGAGAACATCTTCATCGGCCGCGAACCGCTGAAGGGCCATCTGCTGGACAAGCGCAGGCAAAACCAGATGGCGCGCGACCTGCTTCAATCCCTGTCGATGGATATCAATCCGCTGACGCCGATCAAGCAGCTGACCGTCGCCAAGCAGCAGATGGTCGAGATTGCCAAGGCGCTTTCCTATCAGAATACGCGCATCCTGATCATGGACGAGCCTTCCGCGGCGCTTTCGGAGGCCGAGATCGCCGAGCTGTTCCGCTTTATCCGGGACGTGAAGGCCAAGGGCGTCGGCGTGATCTACATTTCGCACCGTATGGGCGAGCTCAAGCAGATTTCCGACCGCATCACCGTGCTTCGGGATGGGCAGTACGTCAATACCGTCAACACCGAGGAGACCACGCTGGACGCGATCATCCGCATGATGGTCGGACGCGTGATCTACGAAGAGCCCAAGGCGCACTCTAACGTTGCGGAGGACGCGCCCGTGGTGCTGGAGGTGCACAACCTGAGCTCGCCGGAGGTGCTGGACGTATCCTTCAACCTGCGCAAGGGCGAAATCCTGGGCATTGCCGGGCTGATGGGCGCCGGACGCACCGAGATGGCGCGGCTGATCTGCGGCGCGGACCCGCGGGACAGCGGAGATATCATCGTCAACGGCGCGCCCCGCAGCATTTCCACCCCGTCGGACGCCGTCAACGCCGGGATTGGCTACCTGTCGGAGGACCGCAAGCAGTTCGGGCTTTGTTTGCACCTGACGGTCGCGGACAACATCGTGCTGCCGACGCTCGCGGAGTATTCCAGCGCCATGATGGTGGATGAGAAGCGCATTACCGGCCTCGCCAACGAGTACCGGGATAAAATCAATATCAAGACGCCCAGCGTCGGCACCTGCGTAATGAGCCTGTCGGGCGGCAACCAGCAGAAGGTCATCGTGGCCAAATGGCTGGCGCGCGACTGCGATATTCTCATTTTTGACGAGCCGACGCGCGGCATCGACGTGGGCGCGAAAAGCGAAATCTACAAGCTGATGGGGCAATTGTCGCAGGACGGCAAATCCATCATCATGATTTCGTCGGAAATGCCGGAGCTGCTGCGGATGTCGGACCGCATCATGGTGATGTGCGAAGGCGAGAAAACAGGCGAGCTGGATATCGCCGAAGCATCCCAGGAAAAAATAATGACGCTGGCCACGCCGAGAAAGTAGGGAATTGTTTATGGAACAAAACGCAAAGGGACGACTCTTCAATACGCAAAAGCTTCTTGCGCCCGCGGCGTTGGTGATTTTGTATATATTCTTCGCACTGTTCGGGAAGAACTTCTTCTCCACCTACACCGGAAAAACCATTCTGGAAAGCGCGTACTTCATCGGCTTTATGGCGTTTGGCGTCACGTTCGTCATCATCACGGGCGGCATCGACCTTTCCATCGGTACGGTGATGATGTGCTCGTCCCTGGTCGGCGGCGTCGCATTCTCCATGTGGGGATGGCCGCTGTGGCTGGCGCTGTTCCTGGTTCCGATCACCGGCTGCGTCTTCGGCATTGCCAACGGCTTTCTGGTCGCCAAGCTGAAGCTTCCCCCGTTCATCGCGACGCTGGGCACCATGCTGGTCGCGCAGGGATTTTCGTCCATTATCTCCCGGGTGCAGACCCAGCGTTACCCCACCATCGGCTCGGCAAACGCGTGGTTTAAATCCGTGTTCTACCGCGCGGGTAACTTCCCCATCGGCGCCGTATATCTGATTGGCGCGTTTTTAATCGCCCTGTTCATCCTGAATAAAACACGCCTGGGCCGGTATACCTTCGCCGTCGGCTCCAATCTGGAGGCCGCCAGGCTGTCCGGCGTGCGGACGGATAAATGGCTGATCATCGTCTACTCCATCTGCGGCCTGTTCGCGGGCTTTGCCGGTATCTTCTACGCGGCGGTCTACACCACCGTGATCCCCGGCACCGGCAACGGCCAGGAGCTCAACGCCATCGCGGGCGTCGTCATCGGCGGCACCTCCATGACGGGCGGCTCGGGCACGATGGTCGGCACGCTCATCGGCGTTTTCATCATGGCCACGCTGAAGACCGGACTTGCATCCATGGGTCTGCAGTCGCACTGGCAGACGTTCATCACGGGCTTCGTCGTCATCGGCGCCGTGCTCCTGGACAACGCGCGCAACAAGGCCTCCGAAAAGGCCAAGGTGAAGCGGGTCAGCGCCGTGAAGGGCGCTCCAAAACTTGAAAATCAGGCGTGACAAACGCTTGGTAAATAAACAAACCATAAGGAGGCTACTTACATGAAGAAATTCCTATCGATCACATTGGCTCTGGTTATCGTACTGGGCTGTGTGGCAATGGCAACTGCCGACGGGATGTACATCTCCGTCATCTCCAAGGGCGAACAACACCAGTTTTGGCAAACGGTTCGTTCGGGCTGTGAAGCAGCTGCTGCCGACTATGGCGTAGAAATGTACTACTATGGACCGCCCAGCGAAAGCGACATCGCACTTCAGGTGGAAGCCTTGAAAGCCGAAATGGCCAAAGAGCCCGCCGCGCTGGCGCTCGCCGCCCTTTCCACCGACTCCGTGATGACCGAGCTGCAGGAATGCATCGACAAGAGCATCCCCGTCATCGGCTTTGACTCCGGCGTTCCCAATGCTCCCGAAGGCGCCATCTATGCGACCGCTTCGACCAACAACCAAAACGCGGGCGGCCTCGCTGCCGAAGAGTTCTTCAAGATGGATGACTTCGCGGCGGCCGTCACTGCGGCAACCGCCGAGAATCCCGTCGTGATCGGCGTCCTGTCCCAGGATGCGACGAGCGAGTCCGTCACCGGCCGTACCACCGGATTTGTGAACAAGGCCGTGGAACTGGGTTCCGCGTACGGCGTTGTGTCCGTGGAAGGCCATGACCTGTGGGCGGCTCCCGCCGAAGGTGCGAGCATCATCGTCAAGGTTGAGATCTCCGCGACCACCAACCAGACCGACGTGACCAACTCCGCCAACGCCCTGCTGAACACCGATGGGCTGATCGCGATCTTCTGCTCCAACGAAGGCACCGTCAACGGCCTGCTGGCCGCGACGGCAGACGGCACCGAGCTGGCCGACGGCGCTCGCTTCGGCGATCTGATCGTGGGCGGCTTCGACGCCGGCGCAACCCAGAAGAACGCCGTCCGTAACGGCTGGTTCGCGGGCTCCGTAACGCAGGATCCGTACAACATCGGCTATCTGGCCGTCGAGCTGGCCTACAAGGCCGCTATGGGCGAAGAGGTTGCCGACGTGGATACCGGCGCCAAGTGGTATACTGCCGAGAACATGGACGACGAGGGCATCGCCAACCTGCTGTACGACTAATGGATTGAACGTACAGGAAACACCGATACCCTTTCCCTGATTGAATCCCCGACCCCTGCCGCACGGCAGGGGTCTCCTTATTGGGATTGGGCTGTGATGCCCCGGAATGGTACACTCAGATTGGAAAAAAGAAGGCCCTTTGGCTGAAGGATATCCAGTAGTGATTTCAGTAGTTCCTTAGTTTATATTGCAGCCGAAAGGCATCGGATGTTACACAAGGTTCCGCCCATCGGTTTCCGCACAGAGAAAGGCCGTCCCCGCGGACAGCCTTTCTCTGGTATTGGCCGTTCAATTCTATCGTCCGGATCAGCCCTTCACCGAGCCGCCGGTCACGCCCTCCACGTAGAACTTCTGCATGATGATAAACAGAGCCGAGATCGGGATGGACACCAGCACGCCGCCGGCGCAGAACTGGCCGAAGTAACTGTTGATACGCACCTTATCCACCATCGCGTACAGGCCGATGGCGACGGTCTTGTTCTCCGACAGGCCGGAGTTCAGCATGATGTTGGCGAAGATGAAATCCATCCACGGCATCAGGAACGCGGCAATTACCGTGTACACGATAATCGGCTTGCTGAGGGGCATTACGATTTTATAAAACACCTTGAATTCCGTCGCGCCTTCGATGTAGGCGGCCTCGCGCATCGATTTGGGCACGGTGTCGAAAAAGCCCTTGGCGATCAGGTATCCAAGCCCCGAGCTTCCCGAATACACCAGGATCAGGCCGATGTTGGAGTTGGTCAGCCCGATGGACTTCATGATGAAGTACACCGCGATCATCGACAGAAATCCCGGGAACAGCGACAGCGTGCTCGCAAAGGTAATCAGGCCCTTGCGCGCCTTGAAGCGCATGCAACTCATCGCATAAGCAACCATCAGCACGAACATCGAGGAGATGATGCACGTGAATGTTGCGATAATGAAGGTGTTTTTGAACCAGTTGGGAAACTGCGAAACGTCATCTACGCCGAACAGCAGCGTTTGATATTGCACAAGCGACCATTCCTGCGGGAAGAACGTGCGGATGTTTGGCCCGGTATCGGCGCCGAACGAGGTCGCCACCAGCCAGATGATCGGGATCAGCCAGAAGACGGAGAGTATCGCCAGCACCACATGCCGTGAGATCAGTTTGAATACTTTCACTGGAACCGCTCCTCTCTGTCGCCCTGGATGAGCTTACGGAAGGCAAACACCGTGAACGCGGCGGAAATGATGAAGATCAGGATGCCCAGCACAGAGGCCATCTTGTAGTTGTAGTAGTTCTGTGTCAAGCGGTACAGCCACGTAATCAGCAGATCAACCTCCTGCGCGTTGGAGTTTGCCAGCATCTGGTCCTTGGTTACGAACACATCGTTGGTCAATAAGTAGATCACGTTGAAGTTGTTGATATTGGCCGTAAAGGAGCTTACCAGATACGGCCCCGTAACAAATAGGATGTACGGCATCGTGATCTTGCGGAAGCTCTGCAGGGCGTTGGCGCCGTCGATGCGCGCGCTCTCCAGAATGTCCTGCGGGATGTTCATCAGGATGCCCGTGGCGATCAGCATCAAATACGGAATGCCGACCCACATATTGATCAGGATGATCATCACCTTGGCCCACACAGGATCCGTGAGGAACGGGATGTAGGCGGAGCCTTGCGAAACGAGGCCGATCTGCTTGAGAAAACCCGTCAGCCCGATATTCGCGCAGATCGTGTTTACGATGCCGGTATTGGCAAAGAAGTTGCGCACCAGCAGCAGCGACACGAACTGCGGCACCGCGATGGCCACTACGAATAACGTACGCCACAAGCCCTTCCAAAGCGTTTTTTTATTGTTGATGAACATCGCCAGCAGGATGCCGAAGATGAAGTTTGTGGAGGTGGCAAATACCGCCCAGATCAGCGTCCAGGTAATCACCTTGCCGAACGAATATCCAAACGTAATCGTCTGCGAGTGGGTGAACAGCGTTTTGAAGTTGGCAAATCCGACCCACGTAAACAGGCTGGTGGGCACCATATGCGTCTGGTCATAATTGGTGAACGCGACGCACAGCATCACCAGCAGGGGAACGATCGTGAACAGCGTCACGCCAAGGCTGGGCAGTGCCAGCAGCGTGATGTAGAACTTCTTGTTGAGCATTTCGCGGATGTCGTCTGCGAAGGTGTTCACCTTTTTGCCGCTTTCGGCAAGCACCTGCAGCCGGCGCACGGCGCGGAGGTTTTTCACCCAGAAAACCAGCATCGCGACGATCACCAGAATTGCGATCAGCCCGAACAGCAAAATCATAAACGAGTGATCGTAATCGTTCACCTCGTTTTTCATGGTGACAGGATTGAATACGGCCGCGCGTTTGACCGTTCCCAGTGTACCGAATTTACTCAGGTACGGCCACAGCACGGTCGGATAGAAGATGAACACGAATGCCTGAAACGCCGTCACAAGCAATCCCTTCACGTATTGCTTGCGCGCGAAGTAGCCCGCGCCGAACACCAGCAGCGACAGGCGCACCCACACGTCGCCGTCCCGGATATCACGGCAGAACTCCGCGAAAAACTCGCCAACCAAATACAGAAACGCTTTGAATCTGTCCCACGCGCTGCGGCGGACCGTCGTTTTGATTTCGTCCATTGCCAACCTCCTCCCTGATTAAAACGCCCGCGTGCCCATTAGAGCGCGCGGGCGTTTTGGCCGGATCGGTTTTTTCTTTAGTTGACGGGCGCCGTAACGCCTGCAACCAGATTATCAAGCAGCGTTTGCAGATCCGTACCGTCCGCATTGCCGCCATAGATGATCGTGCCGAGGGTAGAGGACGGCGTCCAGTAGTTGCTGCCCACGCGCTGCGTGGTGGCATATGCGCTCTGCGCGGCCAGCGCCGCGATAGCGGGCGAGGCCTGCACCTCTTCGGATGCGCCCGCCGCCAGGTTGGAAGGACCCTGGTTGCGAAGCAGGAAGCGCGAGAGCTGGCTTTCTTCGTTGGTCATGTAATCGGCAAACATCATGGCCCAGCCCACGTTGGCGCTGTAGGCGTTCACGCCCACCAGCTTGTAGCCGGAGAACGAAGCCATCTGCACCTGCTCGCCCGCCACGGTGTAGGTGGGCAGCTTTGTGGCGGCGTAATCGTCGCCCCAGGCATCCTGCGCCACAGTAGCGTTCCATGTGCCGTTGACGCCCGCGATCACGCTGCCGTCTTTGATGCCGGTCGTGAATTCGCTGTCCGTCAAATTGATAAAGCCCGGATTGGCGGCAATCGCCAGCATGGCCTCAACCACCTGCACGCCGGTAATGGGCGTATCGGTGGCGTTCCAGTTGCAGATGTTGGTCGTGTTATCGTCGGAAAGCGTCATCTCAAGCCCCGCGCCCTGGAAGAAGGAATACAGATACCAGCCGCTCGACCAGTCCATGGTAACGGTCTTTCCATTGGCAGCCGCAACTTCCATCATTTTATCCAGGGTCAGAACGTCTTCCTCGGTAAAGTACGCCTTGCTGTAGAACATGAAGTAGCCGTTATCCGCCGTGGCGGGGTAGGCATACAGCGTGCCGTCCACAGTGGCCGCAGCGACGGAGCCGGTGGTGTTGCGCGCGATAATATCTTCCGTGTTCAGCGAGATCGGCTGCAGCGCACCGGCGGTTACAAGATCGCCAAGCCGGTCGTCGGCAATGGAGTACACATCCGCCGCTGCCGTAATATCGGTCATCGCCGTGGCCGCGGAGTTTGCTTCGGATACGATACCGACTTTGATATCAAAGGTGGTATCAGGATTGGCCGCCTTGAAGTTTTCGATGACCCCGTTGATCCAATCCTGATCCAGATCGTCCCCCACCCACACAAGCAGGTTTACGGTGTCATCCGCCACAGCCAGCGTAACCAGGCTCAGCAGCATGCACACAGCCAGAAGCATTGCAAGAAATCTCTTCATAAGTGATCCCTCCGTTTATTTTATTCGGTCTTTCGGTAAAACGCTTTTCCCTTTGTTTTACTATATCATTCACAAATTATTCTGTCAATCATTATCTGAAACAACCAAAAAAAGTTATTGGAATCCATTTTTAAAAAGAAATCCCCGTGCGGTTGCTCTGCGATTTTATCCTATGCTATAATGCAAAAAACAACATGCGTACGATACTATCCGAACGGGGAGGCATTATCATCATAAAACTGCACAGAATACTCCTGTTGCTTGCGGCGATTCCCACGCTCGTTCTCTCCCTGATGCTTTCCGCGGCGGCGGACGGTATTTTTGTCACGCCCGTGGATGGGCTTGCCGATGATTTTCTCTTTTCCGCCGACATCTCCAGCGTGCTTGCCGAGGAAAACAGCGGCGTGATTTATTATGATGCAAACGGCAACGAAGCCGACCTGTTCGCGCTGCTGAAAAGCGGCGGCTTCCGGGCCGTCCGCGTGCGCGTGTGGGTGGATCCGTTCGACACGCAGGGCAACGCCTACGGCGGGGGCGTGTGCGATCTCAGCACCGCGTGTGAAATCGGGCGCCGCGCCGCCGCGGCAGGGCTTACGCTGATCGTGGATTTCCATTACAGCGATTTCTGGGCCGATCCCAAAAAGCAGATGTGCCCCAAGGCGTGGGAGGGCATGGCCGTGGACGAAAAGGCCGACGCGCTCTACGCCTATACCCGTGACAGCCTGCAAGCCATTCTGGACGCCGGCGCGGATATCGGCATGGTGCAGATCGGCAACGAGACCGACAACGGCATGGCCGGCGAAACGAACTGGAACGACATAGCCGTGCTGATGAAGGCGGGCATCCGCGCCGTGCGCGAAACCGCGCCGGACGCGTTGATCGCCGTGCATTTTTCCAAGCCCGACGCGCGCTACGCAAGGCTTTTGTGGGCGCGCAACGTGGATTACGACGTGTACGCCGTAAGCTTTTATCCCTTCTGGCACGGGACACTGGAAAATCTGGAAACGGAGCTGGCGGTCGTGACCGCCGACTACGGCAAGCAAACCTTTATCGCGGAAACAAGCTATATTTATACCGAGGAAAACGGCGACCTTCACCCCAACTCCGTGCCCGCCACAGGCGCGGCGCTGGATTACGCCGCCACCGTGCAGGGACAGGCGAACGCACTCAGGGCTGTGACACAGGCGGCGGTCAACTGCGGCGCGATCGGTTGGTGCTGCTGGGAGCCCGCGTGGCTGCCCGTGCCCGGGGATACCTACGC
>Ga0116164_10002837_pt1 | contig 12173 bp, 10 predicted proteins | sample AD_UKC109_MetaG_FD_89888 | JGI IMG/M metagenome (GOLD analysis project Ga0116164, IMG submission 89888) | Active sludge microbial communities of municipal wastewater-treating anaerobic digesters from Hong Kong - AD_UKC109_MetaG | ecosystem: Engineered > Bioreactor > Anaerobic > Digestate... | reverse complement strand
GCCGTAATACAGCTTTTCCGGCGTGTCCAGGTGATAATACGCGGGCGGCGAATTATATTCGTGGTGAAAGTTGTAGGCGGCGAAATAATCGTCGAACCCCAGCCGGTCGGGCCCTTTGGGGATAAACGAATTCCTGCTTTCGTAATGGTGCCCCATCTGGGCGGCGTACATGTGCCATTTGCCGATATAGCAGGTCTCGTAGCCGCCTTCGTTGAGCACATGTGCAAAGCATCTGTGGTTCGGGTTGATCCGGAGTTCGTTGATGACCATGCCGGTGGACGTGGTGTACTTGCCCGTCAGCAGCGACGCGCGGTAGGGGGCGCAGACGGGATGCCCGGACACGGCGTTGCAAAGATTGCACGATTGCGACGCGAGCGCGTCGATATGCGGCGTTTTTGCAAGCGTGTCTCCGTTGTATCCCAAATTACTCCGGCGCAGCTGGTCGGCGAACACATAGATCAGGTTCGGTCTGTCCTTCATTCGTATCGCTCTCTTTCAATCGGTCTGCGCTATGCGCGCATCTGTCTCAGTTCACCCTGCATTTTTTCCATCGTCGGCTTGTCGAGCGGATACAGGATCATGAGCACCAGCATTGCCGCGAAAAACACGAACGGCACCAGCGTTGCGGCGGTGTACATGCGCTCCAGCGTCGCCGCGCTTTGCCCGGTTCCAACCATGTCGGCGTTGTATCCCGCCCAGCCGACGAACAAAGGCGCAAGGGAGGCGAGCGCCTGCCCCATCTTTCGCATAAACGTAAAGACCGCGTAGTCGGCGGCTTCCGCGCGCTTGCCGGTGACCCACTCCTGATGGTCGATCACGTCCGTCGCCATCGCCCAGATTTCCAGCGTTAAAAATCCGATGCCGATGTTGAGGAAAAACGTCGCGCCGATGTAAAGCCACGGATTTGAAAACCGCAGGACCAGTATCAGCAGACTGGTGACGGCGGATACAATCAGCCCGGAAACGGACAGTGTTTTTTTGCCGAAGCGTTTGATGAGCTTGTTCAAAAACGGCATCATGCCGAGCATCGGAATATAGGCGGCCACGGTCAGCAGGGTCAGCAGCCCGCTCTTTTGATAGTAATCCTTGAATATATAGATGTTGACGGTGTTGATGTACATTGCCGAGGCGATCAGCAGGCAGCCGACGACCGCAATGATCACAAAGGCTTTGTCCTTAATCAGGCTTTTCAGCGTCTCGCCTACCTTAATCTTCTCGGACGGTTTGGCGTCTCCCGCATATTCTCCGACCCAGCGGAACGAGGTAACGTACAGCAGGATCATGAATACCGCAAGGATGCCCATTGCGGTCACGAGGCGCCTTCCGTTTAAAACGTTGTCGACGATGACGATCAGCGGGAACACCATCGCCGCGGGCAGGGAGCCGACGCCGCCGCCGATGCTGCGGCAGATCGAAAGCGTGCTCCGTTCGTTTTCCTTCGTCGTCATCACCGCGGCAAGCGAACCGTACGGAATTAAAACCATGGTGTACAGCATTCCGCTTAAAATATAGGTTGCCGCGGCGTATGCCGTATACCCCGCCGTGCTCAGGCCGGGGATCTTCCAGAACACAAGGATCGACACCAGCGCGTATGGGATTCCGCCCGCGATCAGGAACGGACGGTACTTTCCATATTTCCCGCCCGGCCGGTTCTGCACGATGAATCCCATGATCGGGTCGTTGACGGCGTCCCAGATGCGCGCCGCCAGCATGATGCAAAAGACCGCAAGCGTGCTGATCTTCAGGATGTCCGTATAGAATACGGACAGGTATGCGCTCATCACGGAAAAGGACAGCGTCCCGCTCACGTCGCAAAAAGCATACCCCAGGTAGTTTTTAATCGTTAATTTACGCTCCATACCCATTCTTCCTTCGTCGTATTGCAAACATCAAAAACGATCGTCCCGTTCCAAATCCGCGTTGTTAAAACCAGCGATATGCCAAGCGCGGCCCGCCTTCGGCCGGGCCGTCCGGTCGGCGTTTCGCCGGTTTCGTTCCGTTTTGATCGCTTTTGGGCGCATCGAATCCGCTTAATTATAAAAAATGCTTTGTTTGTTCGCCATTTATGAATAAACAATATCAAAACAGCGGTATTCTGTCAATTAAATTCAGATATTCGACATACGATTCGGATTTTAGCCTTTATTTATTCCGTTTTTATGTTAAAATAAGGTTATCCAGTTCAAAAGAGGTGTAACAATGGCCCGGCAACCGTTTCTGCAGCTTGGTCTCGACGGCGTCGAAAAAACGGCGCTCGTCTGCAAGGCGCTGTCTTCGGAGTCCCGCCTGAAAATTCTGAAATATATGGGCGAACAGCCCGCCATCATTTCCGACCTGTCGGCGACGCTCGGCATCCCGCTTTCCACAATGACGATGCACGTTCGCCTTCTGGAAAAGGCCGGGCTGATCCAGGTCACCCCGCTTCCGGGTTCCCGCGGCGCGCAGAAGCTTTGCAGCGTGGTGATAAACGGCGTCACGATCGAACTGCTGAAAGGGCTGCTAAAGCCCAACTCCACGGTGCCGATCTTTAAGCAAAACGTGCCGATCGGAAATTTCTTCAACTATCGGATATCCGCGCCCTGCGGCATCGCGACGGACACGGGCTATGTTCCGAACATCGACGATACGGATGCGTTCTCCTCGCCGGAGCGGTTTGCCGCCCAGATCATCTGGTTTACGCAGGGACAGCTCGAATACCGCTTTTCCACCAAAGCGTTTCGAATGAACGAATACCATGTCGAGCGCATTGAATTCCTGCTGGAAATCTGTTCCGAAATATGCGGCTATAACGAAAGCTGGCGCTCCGACGTCAGTCTTTGGATCAACGAGTGCGAAATCGGGATCATCGAATGCCCGGGAGACCACGGCGAGAGACGCGGCCGGCTCAATCCCGGCTGGTGGCCGGAAAACGCCACGCAGTACGGCGACCTCCACCATGTTGCGCTCACGGAAAAGGGCTGTCTGATCGACTCCCATCCCGTGAGCAGCGAGACCATCTCGTCCCTCCGCATCGGCGAACAGGACAACATCCTGTTCCTCATCGGCGTCAAGCCGGATGCGAAATACCGCGGAGGGCTGAACCTGTTCGGCGAAAAATTCGGCGACTACGATCACGGCATCGTGATGCAGGTATACGGCAGGCTGAACGAAATCTGATCCGGCGGGGTACCGGCGGCGCTTTGCGCGCGCCTGTATCCGTGATAAAATAGCGGAAGGATGAAGCGGGGTTTTTACCGGCAGGGACGAACGATTGCATCAGAGGTTGATTGTATGGAAGTTCTGGCAGTTTTTGACGACGGGAATTTCGATCCGGAATGGAAAAGGATTGAAAGAAGCGCCGTGCGCGCCGTGATCGTAAGGGACGGCAAGGTCGCGCTGGTAAAGAGCGGCAAGGAGGGCTATTTCAAATTCCCCGGCGGCGGGATCGAGCGCGGCGAAACGCATGTCCAGACGCTTTGCCGGGAGACGATGGAGGAAGCGGGGCTGAAGATCAGGGCCGGTTCCGTCCGGGAGATCGGCATGATCCGCGAGATTCGAAAATCCATCTCCGGTGAAAACGAGATCTTCGACCAAACGTCGTATTATTACTTTGCCGACGTAGAGGATTCGCCGGGCTCCGTTTCGCTGGACGGATACGAAGCGGAGCTGGGCTTTGTGCCGGAGTGGGTCGATATCAAAGAGGCGTATGAAACCGATGCTGAACTTGGCAGGCATTACAGGTCGAAATTCATCCTGCGGGAGGCGTTCGTCCTTGGAATGCTCCTGGACGTTCCCCGTTTGCCCGCTATGGCATAGGGTACCGCGGAATCGGCGCGCACCCCGCGCAGATACGATCGACACATTTCCGATCGTCGGTTTATCTATCATCGAAAGAAAATCCGAACCCGCGGAAAACCGGGCACATCCTATAAGATAAAAACGAATACGGCATGTGGTATCGAAAGCTTACCACATGCCGTATTGCATCTTTGTCTCTGTTTACGCATCGCGAACCGTCCGCTTCGCCGGTACGGCTTTTTTGAAACTGGCGGGCCGTCTTACGGCCGCGGCGCGAAATTATCGAACCGCGCGGTTTGCTGCGCCCGCAGCGCAAGCTCCATTACGCGGAAGACATGCTCCTGCGCCATGGCGGTTTCCGAGCGGTCCAGACAGTCGCGGATGAGTTTGCCGAAGAACGGAAATCCGACGGTCCCCGCGGTCTCGATGTGCCGCGTTTCATGATTGGTGCAGAGGAACAGATGGTCGGACGTCTCCTGCGTGGCGATGTTGATGTACTTGCGCAGTTCGATCGTCCCCTCCGTCCCGATCAGAAAAACACGCCCGTCACCCCAGACGGGCAGCGAATCCGGCGTAAACCAGTCCACGCGGATATGGGCGGACGCACCGTTGTCGCCGGTCAGCGTCACCTCGCCGAAATCTTCAAACCTGTCGTGAGAAGCGTTATTATAGTTCGCCGTGCGCGCGAATTCGATTTTTGCGTCCCGCGCGCCGGTAAAATGCAGAAACTGTTCGATTTGATGGCAGCCGATGTCGCAGAGGATTCCGCCGCTCTTTTCGCCTTCGAAAAACCAATCCGGCCGGGTTTCCAGTGCCAGGCGATGCGGTCCGAAACCGTCCATATGGATCACGCGGCCGATCACGCCTTCCCGGACCAGCTTCCCCGCATAGACCGCGCATTCAACGTGCAGCCGCTCGCTGAAATACGCCATAAATTTCCTGCCGGTCTCCGCCGTGACGGTGCGGCACTCCGCCAGCTGATCGAATGTTATAAGCGGCGCTTTGTCGCTGAAAAAATCCTTGCCGGCACGCATTGTACGGATGCCGATCGGCGCCCTGTCGCAGGGGATCGCCGCGCACGCGACCATGCGGATCTCCGGATCGGCGAGGATCTCCTCGTAAGAATCGCAAACCGCGGCTTCCGGGAATGCTTCCCGAAACTGCGCAACCTTTTCCGGGTCCGGGTCGTAGACGCACTTCAGCTCGGCACCCGCCTCCAGCAGGCCGTTGCACATGCCGTAAATATGGCCGTGGTCCAGCCCCGCCGCGGCAAAGCGGAACTCGCCGGGACGGCAGACGGGGTTCCTCTTCCCCTTTGGCGCATAAAACATCCCGTCCCCGCGCTGAAAATCATTTTTTAACAAGATCGCTTCCTCCAACCTTTATGACATTGTTGGCAAAGCCCTGAACGCTGATGGTCTTTTCGTGGAACACCGGAACTCTGGGCAGCATACCCTCCGTAGTATAAAATGGATCGTCCTTTTTGATCGGCAGCGTCACGACGCGCCTTTCGGATGCCGAACGGTAGATCGCCCGCACCAGTTCAACGGCGTTTCGCCCGTCGAGTCCGGTGACGTAATCGGAGCGTATCCCTTCAAGCGCGTTCAGCACGTCGAAAATCTGGCCGGCATGGCCTTCGTATGGCGGCAGCGGAATTTCCTCAAACGCGGAGCGGATCAACGCCTCGGTGGTCGGGTCTTCCTCCGGAAAACCGTTTTCCAAGGATTTGGAAACGCTCACCGAAAACGGAACGCCGATTCCGCACCGGTCCGTTTCAAGGCGCACCCCCTGCCGCTCGCCATGGTGAATGATCGAACTGGTGATCCGTCCGATCACGCCGTTTTCATACTGCACGATCGCCTCGGAAATATCTTCCGCTTCGGAATTCGTGTGATAGTTGTCGCCCATAAACGCGGATACCCAGCGCGGCATGCCGGCAAGCCAGATCAGCTGGTCGATAAAATGCACCGCATGATTCAGCGTGCAGCCTCCGCCCTCCGTTTTCCAGCGGCCGCGCCAGTCGAGATAGTAATACGGCTGGCCGCGCCAGAACAGCGCGTCGACGGAGATATGCAGGAGTTCCCCGGCCCTTCCGCTGTCCAGCAGTTTTTTCAGCCGGTAATACGGCCCGGTGTACCGATACTGTGAAACGACGGACAGGAGCCTGTCCGCGCGGGCCGCTTCGTCCATCATCCTGTCGCATTCCTCCAGGGAAAGCGCCATCGGCTTTTCAAGCAGGACGTTCTTCCCCGCTCTCAGGCAGTCCACGGCAACCTGGCAGTGCATGCCCGGCGGCGTGCAGATCGAAACGAGCGATATGGAAGGGTCCTCGATCAAATTGTGATAATCGTCGTAAACAGCGGCGTCCAGCCCGTATTTCGCCGCGGTGGTTTCAGCGCGCTCCTTATTCACATCGGACAGCGCCGCGATTTTGCAGCGCGTAGGATGTTTCAGGTAACCTTCGATATGCGCGGAAGAAATCGCGCCAATTCCAATAATAGCACATTTGATCATCTGGATTTCTCCTTAAATAAAAGCATTCGTCAATTTCCTTGCCTGAAAGCGGCAAAGCGGGGAGAGACAGGTACGAATAAAAGAGTGAAATTACTTTCACAATATACTACCGAAACCCAAAGAAAGCAAGAGCAAACATTGAAATCTCATGCGAAATTATCGCGGTTATGTGAAAATATTCGCGAAATCCTCTTGACAGACGGAGAAACGACCGATATGATGATGTTGCATTGATGAAAGTACTTCCATTTTTGAGGCAACGCAAGCGATGAATATTTACGACATTTCTAAATTATCGGGCGTATCTGTTACGACGGTTTCACGCGTAATCAACGGCAGCGAAAAAGTCAGCGAAAAAACACGCCGCAAGGTCCTGTCCGTCATGAACGAGGCGGGCTATACGCCGAACGCTTTTGCGCGCGGTCTCGGCCTCGACACCATGCGCACCGTCGGCATCCTCTGCGTCGACCCCAGCGATCCCAACGCCTGCACAAACCTCGTGCAGTCCATCGGGTTTTTGGAAAAGGAGCTCCGTTTACAGGGTTACGATTCGGTGCTGTACTGCATCGAATACGACATGAAGGGCAAAGCGGACTGCCTAAACATGATGCTCAACCGCCGCGTGGACGCCATCATCATCGTCGGGTCGTTTTTTATCGAGGCGAACCCGAAGAGCAACCAGTGCATCCTCGACGCGGCGAAGACGACCCCTGTGTGGCTCGTGAACGGCAACTTCGAGGGCGACAACATCTATTCGGTCCTCTGCGACGATTTTATGACCACCCGCAAGGCGGCGCTGCACCTGATCGACCACGGCTCGAAGAACATCCTGTTTTTGCATTCGACGCTGTCCGAATCGGAAAAGCGCAAGGCCAACGGATTTTCAAAAGCGCTGAAGGACCGCGACCTTCCCGTTCGCGAGGAATACATCCGCTCCTGTCCGCGGGATATCGACGAGGGACGCGATTTTCTGATGAAGCTTGCGGACGACGGATTGAAGTTCGACGCGGTGGTCGCCTGCGAAGATACGATCGCCATGAGCGTTTTGAAATACGCCCACGCAAGGAATATCAAAATACCCGAGGAGCTTTCCATTGTCGGCCACGGCAATTCGATTTTAACAAAGTGCTGCTATCCGGAGCTGAGCACGGTAGATAACAATATTGAAACGATGTGCGTTTCTACGATTTCCATGCTGATCCGGCATTTCGAAGCCGGACATACACCTGCACAGACGATAATTTCAGGCAACTTAGTGCACAGGGCAACGACTATCTGCGATTGATCGCACAAAAAAAACAAAACAGGATTGAATCGTCATGAAAACTGAACAATGGGAGTTGTTTCTCCAGACAATCCACGCGGAAAACACGATTCTGCCGGTGGGTTTAATTGTTGACAGCCCTTGGATGCCGGGCTACTGCAAAATCAGCACGATCGACTTCTTCGCGCAGCCGAAACTCTGGCTGGACGCGTATGTCAAGATCAGGCGCGATTTCCCGGATATCCTGTTCCTTCCGGACTGGTGGGCCGAATACGGAATGGCGACGGAACCGTCCGGCTTCGGGTGCAAAATCGACTTTTCCGACGGCACGCCGCCTACAGTGCGCCACATCATCCGCGATGCGGACGACATTGAAGCGATCGACGAACTGGAGGTCCCCGACCCGCGCAAAAACGGTTTCATGCCGCTGCTCTTAAGCCAGCAGCGCGCGGTGCTCCCGCAGATACGCGATATGGGCGACGATATACAGATCGTCAGCACGCGCGGCCCGCTGACGGTCGCTTCTCACCTTATGGGCGTTACCGAATTTCTGTTGCTGCTCAAGCTCGATCCGGACGCCGCGCACAGGCTCCTGAAAAAAACCGCGGCCCTGTGCATCCGCTGGCTGGAAGCGCAGCTGGAAAACGTCAGGGACGCAGAGGGCGTTCTGGTCCTGGACGACCTTTCGGGTTTTCTGGGTAAGGCCGATTATCTGGAGTTCGCCCATCCATATCTGAAATCCGTCTTCGACGCCTTCCAGGACAGAGTCCGGCTTTTTCACAACGACACGGACAGCGACGTCTGCTTCCCTTATCTCGGCGAACTGGGGATCGACCTGTTCAACCCGACCTGCAAAAAGCCGATCGCACAGATCCGCAAGCTCGTGGAATCGCGCATCGTCATCCTCGGTTCCCTGGAAACGCTGATGCTGGTGAACGGCACTGCCGAAGACGTTGAACAAGCGACGCGCACCATGATCGGCGACTATGCATCGGCCAACAACGGAAGCAAAAAAGGATTGATCGTAAGCACCGGCGGCGGCGCGCCGATGGGCGCCCGCATGGACACGATACGGGCCATGCAGGACGCCGTCCGCGGAATCGGCGTCTGATCCGATCGTTTCATCATCAGGTTATAATGCAGCAAAAGTGCTGTAAATAAAAAAGGAGAGGAAAACAATGAAAAAGACTACGAAATTAATTGCTCTTCTGCTCGTAGTTGCCATGTTACTCGGCACGATCGGCTGCGCAGCGCAGACCGAGACCGAGGAGGAAACTGCGACATCAGCCCCGGCAGAAGAAGTTACGACAGAGGAAACAACGGAGGAAGCCGCGGTCGTTGACGACACCGTGTACGAATTCCGCTGCTCGACAAACCTTGCCGCTACCAGCACGGTCGGCCTCGCTCTGGCGAAATTCGTCGAGCTGCTGAACGAAGAGTCCGGCGGCCGTATCGAAGCGACCGCCAACTATGGCTCCGAGCTTGGTTCCCAGGCGGAGCAGGTCGAAATGTGCCGCCTTGGCGACCTTGAGATGGTCGTCGCCGCTCCCGGCACCGGCCCGGGCACCTACGTTCCGCAGTTGATGATGTTCGAGTTCCCCTTCCTGTTCGATGACAACGACCAGTATCGCCGCGTCCTTGACGCGATGGAAGACGAGGTTTCCTCTCTGGTCGAACCCTATGGCTTCATCGCCATGGCCGGCCAGTCGCAGGGCTCCCGCGACATCCTCACCGTTAAGCCCGTTACGTGCGTAGAAGACATGGAAGGCCTCGTGATGCGCGGACCGAACGCCGTCTATATCTCCATGTTTGAAGCGCTCGGCGCTTCCGGAATCACGATGGACTGGAACGAAATCTATACCGCCCTGTCCACCGGCGTATGCGACGGCTGCGAAGGTTCGCCTTCCTCGCTGTACGCGTCCAGCTTCCAGGATAACGCCAAGTATCTGGCGATCACGAATCACATCATCGCCTGCGTCTATTACTTCTTCAATGCCGACTGGTACAACGCCATGCCGGAAGACCTGCAGGCGCTGATCCGCGAATGCGCCGACGAGGCCGAAGCGTATCAGGAGCAGATCGACGACGAAGACCAGGGCGTCGCGCTGGAAGCGATGATAGCCGACGGCGTAACCGTTACCGAAATGACGGATATCGACGCATGGAAAGAAAAGTGCGCGCCGCTGCTTGACGAATATCGCGCAAAGGGCGAAGAGTGGTCCGACTTTATCGACAAGCTGCTTGCCATCGATTGATGCAACCGCGGCATATCGCGAACAAATCCCCGGCCGTTCCATGCGGCCGGGGAAATGGCGTACCTTGGGGACCGTTTCCGTTGCGTACGCCCTGATACCGACAGTGAGGAAATCATGACATGTTAAAGAAAGCATACGGCGTGCTGAATGCTATCCGGCTCTTCTCCATTGTGGCGCTTTTAGCTTCGATCATCGCGCTGTCAACCGTGCAAATTATCCTGCGTTATCTGACCGGGCCGGGGATAAGGCCGTTTTCTTGGGCGGACGAATTGATCCGTATGGGGATCATATGGGTCGCGTTCCTTGCCGCAAGTCTCGGCGTAAAGGAGAGCGCGCATTTAAGCGTCAGCTTCTTTGTAAAAAGGTTTTTCCCAAGAAAGGCCGGCGTTATCCTGGGCAAGATTGCGACGCTGATTGTTCTTGCGGTATTGGCCGTCATCGTTTACTACAGCATTCAGCAGGTGATCTTCACTAAAGCGAGCACGCTTCAAAATCTGCCGTCCGTATCGATGGCATGGTTCTATTCGGCGATTCCGACGGGCTGTTCCCTCCTCTTTATCGACTACCTTTTGATTCTGTTCTTTGGCGAGCATCCATTCTCGTCCAAGAAACTGAAGGAGGAAAAACTCGCGAAGCAAGCTTTGGAAGCCGGCGAAACGCAGCAAGTAACGGAAGAGGTCAAACATGATTAAAGCATTATCGGTATTTGTCGTCCTGCTGATTTTTATTCTGCTTGATTTCCCAATCTATATGGCGACCATTATTACGGGCGTTATCTATGTTTTCGCAGGCGGAATATCGTTGCAGTCCTGCGCCATCAAGCTCTTCGGCGCAATCAACAGCCAGTCCCTTATGGCAATCCCGTTCTTTATTATCGCGGGAAACATCATGATGAAGTCGAAGATCACGGGTAAACTTGTCGACTTTGCAAACGCGGCCGTCGGCTCGCTGCCGGGCGGCCTCGGCCACGTCAACATCATAACGAGCATGCTCTTCGGCGGCATTCAGGGTTCCGGCGCCGCGGACGCCTCGGCAATCGGCGGCATGCTGATCCCCGCTATGGAAGAGCAGGGTTACGACAAGGACTACGCCGTCGCGGTTACGGCGGGTTCTTCCATGCTCAGCCCGATCATCCCGCCCAGCATCGCGATGATCCTGTATTCCTATTACACCGAGCTTCCGGTCGGCAAGCTGTTCCTCGGCGGCCTGGTCCCGGGTATCGTGATCGGCATCATGATGATGGTGGTGAACGCCCTGGCGTACCGCCGCCGCAAATACAGCATCCCGCTCGTCAAGTTTTCCCTCAAGCGGCTGCTGGTCACGACATGGAAATCCCTGGGTGCGCTGCTGATGCCGCTGATCATCCTCTTCGGCATCGTGTTCGGCATCGTGACGCCGACCGAGTCCGGCGTCCTTGCGATCCTCTACGGCCTGATTTACGGGTTCTTCATCAGCCGCACGCTGAAACTGAGGGACATACCGGCCATCCTGCGGGACTCCGCGGTGACCACGGCCGTCGTCCTGATCACCATCGCCGCGGCCGGGATCGTGTCGAACGTGCTGGTTCGCATGCATTTCCAAAACGAAATCCAGAACTTCGCGGTCCAGGTTTTGGATAACCGCTATCTTGCCGCCTTGTTCCTGTTCCTCGTTTTCATCGTGCTCGGAACGTTCCTCGACCCGACCATCCTCATCGCGATGTTCGCAACGACCGTGCTGAGCGTCGGCAACAGCTACGGTTTCGACCCGGTTCATTTCGGCGTCATCATGGTCATCATCATGCAGCTCGGCGCGATTACGCCGCCGGTCGGCACCTTCCTCTTCATCAGCTGCAGCGTTGCGAAATTACCAATTGAAAAATCGGCAAAACCGCTTTTGCCTTATATCGCGGTCGTTATCCTGGCGGTCGTCCTGTCGCTGTTCCTGCCGCAGATCGTTACCGCGCTGCCGTCGCTGATGTAGAACGCCGGCCAATCGCTCCCGCAGGCAAGACGCCCTCGGCATGGCCGTTGGAATACGGCTGCTCATACAAAAATCAGCGCCCTTTCGGCGCAATGAAAGCGTTCCGTAAAAACTGCGCAACGACAACATCCCCGGGCCGGATTCAATCCGGTTCCGGGGATGTTCTTTCGTCATAAGGCGCAGCCGAACGATTGCCGTTGTAAAAGGAGAGTTCGGCCCGATGCGGGCCTTTTTACATGCGGCCGCCGTCAGGCGAACCCTACAGTTCCGATTGCAGCGCCTTTAACTCCGTAGATTCGTCGATCGTAACAAGCTCCGTGCCCGTCAGTTTGGCAAACAGGCGGATGTCCTCCATCGTCAGCGCCGTGCTGACCACGGTGTGGTGCCCGCCGCCGGCGTAG
>Ga0116164_10002835_pt1 | contig 12179 bp, 9 predicted proteins | sample AD_UKC109_MetaG_FD_89888 | JGI IMG/M metagenome (GOLD analysis project Ga0116164, IMG submission 89888) | Active sludge microbial communities of municipal wastewater-treating anaerobic digesters from Hong Kong - AD_UKC109_MetaG | ecosystem: Engineered > Bioreactor > Anaerobic > Digestate... | reverse complement strand
ACGTATAAAGAGTACCGTTTCTTGCTATTCGGGTGGGCATCACACAGTCAAACATATCAACACCTGATTTGATTGCGAAAAGTATCTCAAGGGGACTTCCCACACCCATCATGTATCTCGGTTTGTGTTCAGGCATATACGGCAGAAGATTTTCAGTAATATCCCTGTACATTTCCTTCGGTTCCCCTACCGAAAGTCCGCCAATCGCATAACCGGGAAAGTCAAGTTCAATAAGCCTTTCAGCACATTCCCTGCGAAGATCATTATAGACGCTGCCCTGGATTATTGCAAAACATGCCTGTATATCCGTATTAAAAGTTTCAGCGTAATATTTTTTTGAGATTTCCGCCCAGGAAATGGTCCTCTCCATTGCTATACGTGCCTTTTCCTTTTCTATGGGATAATCAGTACACTGGTCAAGGATCATCATTATGTCAGAGCCTATAATTTTCTGTATGTCCAGAACCTTTTCAGGTGTGAAGAAATGCTTTGATCCGTCAATATGGGAATTAAATTCCACGCCGTTATCCCGCACCTTGCATAGATTACTCAGGGAGAACACCTGGAATCCGCCTGAATCTGTAAGTATGGGCCTTCTGTAATTCATAAATTTGTGAAGCCCCCCTGCGGATGCGATCACATCAGTTCCGGGGCGTATGTAAATATGGTAGGTGTTGGACAGGATAATATCAAATCCTATGTTTTCAATATCTGCCAGTGTCATTGCCCTGACAGCACCGCGTGTGGCTACAGGCATGAAAACAGGGGTTCTGATCAGTCCCCTGGAGGTTTCGATCTCACCTGCCCTTGCGGATGAATTCAGGTCTCTTTTTATTACGGAAAATTTCATTCTGCAATGGAACCAGCACATGTAAATGCTGTCAACAGATAATGAAACTGAAAATCCCCGAATATACTCCCTTCTTCAGGGGATAATATGTTAACCTGGTTTACATGGCATTCATTGCGAGTTCAAGATCTCCGAAAGACAGAAAAAGTTCCGCTTTTTCCTCAATATCAGTACCGGCAACAATAGTCCCATAGTGTCTTCCTGCAACAATCATCATTTTAGATGCGGGGAAAAGGCTGATTATTTTAAGGAGCTCTTCAATATCCTGCCCCTGCATTTCTTTAATGTTCCTGATATCAAAAATACAGATCTTGCCGTGAACCTGTTTCATAAAAAAGCTGTTAAATACCGTTTTTACATCATTCTGGAATCCCTTTTCCGTAAGACTTCCCCTCATGATGATTAGAGTCATATCGCCTTTTCTGTTTATTTCAATAAAAACATCAGTACTCTGCTCTTTCTTCTTACCACCGTAATTTATGGCTGCCCTTATTTTCATGTTAAGTTTATCAGGATTATAAGGCTTTACAATGTAATCCACAACCCCGTGGCGCATTGCTTCAACAACGGTTTCCTTTCCCTTGTCTGACGTAAGCATGATTACAGGGATATCCCTTGTTACCTTATCCCTCCTCAACGCCGCGAGAACTTCAAAACCGTCCATGACAGGCATATGCAGATCAAGAAGAATAACATCAGGATTAAAACCCTTGGCGATTTCCACGCCCTTTACTGCCGCCCTTTCAGCAAAGACCCTGTAGCCGAGACCGCCAAGCTGTGACTCAAGAATGCCCAGAGTCGTTTTGTCATCATCAATAGCAAGAACAGTATCCATACTTTACTCCTCGTTAAAAAAAATTTTTAAGGGTTTTTATTTCATTATTAATATTATCAAGTATTCCTTTATAATCAAATCCTTTTTCAGGTATGCAGGATTTTTCCTCAAGGATAGCGAAAAATTCCGAAAGCCTGGTGAATCTCAGGTTCGCAGCAGCACCTTTCAGTTTATGGGAAAAACTGCTTATATCCCTCCAGGAACAAGAATCAATTGCTGAGTCAATGACAGCAAGAGTTTCCGCCGTATCCTCAAAAAAATCCCGGCCTATATTAACCAGTACATTAACAGGAATTCTTATTTCAGCAGCGCTTTTTTTCAGGTCATAATACACGGAGCCTGTTTCATTCGCCTGATCGGCGGGCTGTTCAGGTGACTCACTGCATTTCACGCACTCCAGGTATTTCCTTAAAATCAATTCAAGTTTATCCATTTCAAGGGGTTTTGAAAGATAGTCATCCATGCCGCTTTGCATGATGCTCTCCATATCTCCCTTCAGGGCCTTGGCCGTCAGGGCTATTATGGGCGTGGGAGGGATCCTGTTCTCATTCTCGTATTCCCTTATCATGCGCGATGTTTCAAGGCCGTCCGCAACCGGCATGTTAATGTCCATGAAAATAAGGTCATATTTACTTTTCAGGAACTTCTCGAAAACAGCAAGGCCGTTGCCTGCAAGCTCAACTTCAATACCGTAATCCTTGAGAAGAAGCATCATTAACTTCTGGTTTATACTGTTATCCTCACCGACAAGAACCTTTCCGCTGAAGGCAATGCTGCGCTGCATACCGGTTTTATCGGCCACATCCCCTGTCTGTTCAGTTCTCCCGGCGACAAGGGTCAGGGCATTTATAATCATTTCCGGAGTCAGGGGATGGTTCAGGATTACGTGGAAATTCCTTTTCATCTCAGGCGAGTAACGGTCATTTTTTTCGTTGTTATCAACAACAAGAATTAAAGGCTTCCCCTGACCTTTCATGGCATATTCCGCAAGATCCTGTTCACGGGCCGAAGGATTAACAGCAAATATAATATCGCACGAATCATCAAATGCTGAAAAAATACCGGCGCTGATCTTCACATCGCAGTTGCAGGCCCGCAGATAGGTCTCGAGATTTCTAACGGAAGGATCATCTGCGCGGATTGCGACTATGGAGGCAGAGATGCCGGAATTCCTTACAGTATCCGCAGGGCAGAGATCCGTTCTCACCTCCGCCTCTACTGTGAAATAGAATCTGCTCCCGACACCCATTTCGCTTTCAAGTACAACCTCGCTGCCCAGCAGCCGCGCCAGGCTTGAACTTATACTTAATCCCAGGCCGGTACCGCCGTAACGCCTCGTGATTGAACTGTCAGCCTGGGCAAAAGCCTCGAATATCTGTTTCTGTTTCCTCTCAGGTATCCCTATACCGGTATCGGAAACAGCAAAATTGATAAGGCAGAATCCGTCCTTGTTTCTTGAGAGGCTGATCTCTATCATGACAAGGCCGTCTTCCGGAGTAAACTTGATAGCATTACTCAGGAGATTTGACAGTATCTGTTTTATACGCAGAGGATCGGAGATAACATTTTCAGGTATGCGTGGATCAATGAATGATATAAACTTCATACCCTTTTCCCCGGCCTTAACGTTAAAGAGTCTCACCACGGATTCAAACTCAACGAAGGGATTAAATGATATCTTATTCAGCTCGAGCTTATGGCTTTCGATCTTGGAGAAATCGAGTATATCATTTATTATCTCAAGAAGGCTGACCGCGCTTTTTTTTATAATCTCCAGGTATTCTCTCTGGTATTCCGCCGGTCTGCTGCGCAGCAGCAGTTCGATAAAGCCTGTTATACTGTTAAGAGGGGTTCTGATTTCATGGCTCATGTTGGCCAGAAATTCGCTCTTAGACCTGTTGGCAAGCTCGGCATCCCTCCTGGATTCCTCTATCTGCATCATGGCGGTATGCCTTTCAGTGACGTTACGCAGTATTATGAGTACCTCGTCATCCTCTATGGCGATGAACCTGGATTCATAGAACTCCTCCCTCCCGGAAACCGTAACAGGATATTCAAATATCTGTATTTCCCTGGTCTTAATCGCCTCCGATATATATTTCACAGTATCCTTTGCTATGCTTTCCGGAAAGACCTCAATGATTTTTTTCCCGAGCATTTTATCAAGGTATACACCCTGGTTGTTCACTCTGAACATAATGTCAGGAATAGCCTCGATCAGGGCCCTGTTCCTGGCCTCGCTTTCACGGAGCGCTGTTTCGGCTTTTTTCCTGGCTGTATTGTCCGCAGCAAGTATTATGAATCCCAGTGATGCGGCATTTTCGTCAGTCATAAGCACAGCCTGCAGTTCAATATACGCGGTCACATCACCGGGAGTTTCATAACTGACTGTTTCACTGCACCCCCGGTTCCCGGCATCTTCTAAAAGCCGCCCCAGAATGGGAACAGTTGTTTTATCCGAAACATCATATATATTTCTGCCCTCGATCTGTTCTCTCCCGTTATACCCGTAAATATTCAGGTAGGCATGGTTTACCTGGAGGATCATACCCGAAAGATCTGTGACAATGATTCCCTCAGGAAATGACTCGAATAAAATCCTGAGTTTCTCCTGGGACTGTTTCAGTTCATTCTCTATTTTTTTCAGATATGTGATATCCTCCTGGATCGAGAAATAGCCTGTAATGGCCCCGTTCTTATTGACCAGGGGCGCGATTGACGCAAGAAGCCAGCACTGGTCACCGTTCCTTGTGGTATTGACGAGTTCACCCTTCCAGCTATCCCCCGGGCCAAGACTCTCCCTTATTTTCGTTTTATATTCCTTTTTATCAAAATCTGATCTCAGCATACTCACATTTCTGCCCATGAGTTCCTGGAATCCGTACCCTGTAAGGTCCTGAAATTTTTTATTGAAAAATTCTATGTTCCCATCCATATCGGTAATGAGAACAGATGCAGGACTATTTTCCATGATGGAATTGAATTTTCCGATACTGTCCATGAGCGCTGAATAAACCGAGATATCCTTTACGGTACATACATACAGCCTTTGCCCGTTTGATTTTATTACTGATATGGTTACATCAACTTTCACGGTTTTCCCGCCGGCATCGGCGTCCGTGTCAAGAATATAATCCGACTTACCTTCTGATAATGATAATAATGTTTCATTGTCCTCAATAACGACATAAGGCAGGAGTCCTGTGATATGGGATGCTTTTTTCCTGAAAAAATCATCAGCGGTTTTATTAAGTCGCACCACATTACCCGACTCATCACATATAATTACAGGTATAACAATTGCGTCAAGCAGCGGGAATATGTTTTCCGTAAACAAGGTTTTGACCACCATGAATTGATATATACAATTTAATTAACTTATATTGAATATAAAGATTATCCTTATGTTTTTTCAATACTATTTTTCAGTGCCGGAGAAATAAACATCATGATACAAATCAAGAGGTTCGCTTGCGCTTCTATGTTTCATGTTTGCGTTCATGAAGATATTTGCCTCAGTCATGGGCATATTCCTGACACAATGTTCCAATATATACGTAATTATCCCTGAAAGGTATTTCCTGTCTGCAGATACAGAACTGAAGGCTTTTCTCAACTCAACCTGTTTCAGGGAAAAACCACCTTCCGGGTTGACGAATACCTTGTCATTCATCCCGCCGCTACTTTCCTTAATGTAAGATAGTAATTTAATTTTAGCCATATCCCCCCAGTTTAGTTTTTATCTGACACTTTCTGCTTAATACTCACCACGGGGTGAAATTAGAAAAAAAGTTAAAAAATATAAAAAAGTAAAATTTTTTCTGTCGGAGAAAGTCGTACCTATCCCGTAGCAGGGCCGGAAAAAGCCGCACAAGGAAGAATTTTAAATTGGCATAAAATGTGAACAATAGATGAATAATCCCAAAGTAGATAATTCATTCAAACCGGAAAATTATACTGGTTAAAACAATAATCAGTATTATATTGTTTATATGTCATTTTCAGAAAAGATCCGGGTAAAAAATTTTCCCACACTGCCGGGACCAGAGTACAGGTTCCTGATTTTTACCGTTCTTGCAGGTATATCATTTATTATACTGCTCCTTTACCTTGCCTATGCCAATGTCAGAAATATCACAATCACTGAATTTAATAAACAGCAGATGTTGCTTGCAAAGCAGGGAGCTTCAGGGATAGAAGCGGCTTTTAAAAATATAGAAAGTGCCCTGGACCATTATTCCGCGCATAGTGAAGTCGCAGCCTTTAACAATAAAGGGGAAAGGACTCTTCTGAAACTTTTAGACGAAAAAAGTGGTCTGATAACTTCAGTTACAAGGGTTAATACCGCGCAAAAGATTATATGGTCAAGTTCAGGGGGCAGTTCTGTCGCAGGCAAGGATATTTCATGGCAAGGACATATCAGTTACCTGTTTAAAAATAAACTCACTTCTGTAAGTGATGTTTTTACAAGCGTGCAGGGGAACAGGATAGTGGCCATACATGTTCCTGTTATGCAAAACGGACGTTTTATGGGTAGCCTTGGTGTTTCTGTTGATTTTGAAAAGCTTGCCGCTATATACCTTGAAAGTATAAAAATCGGGAGCAACGGGTATGCCTGGGTTATAAGTAAAGATGGCACCGAAATGTTTTGCCCTGTACCCGGGCACCCCGGTAATTCGATATATAAAACTTCCGGCAAATTCCCCACTGTCATATCAATGGCCGAGAAAATGATGCACGGTGAATCAGGGACAGCCGTTTATAAGTATGACGCGATTAAAGACAAAAGAATAAAGACAATCACAAAACATGCAGCCTTCACCCCTGTAAAACTGCTGAATACATGGTGGTCGATTGTCGTTGCAACTCCGGAAGACGATATCCTTTCCACACTGATAGGATTCAGAAATACTGTATTAATTATTATTTTTGTGTTTGTCCTGATTAGCGGCCTGATTGTATTTTTTGCAGCGCGGTATCTAAGGCTGACAGGTGAAGTGGAGAACAGAAAAATAATAGAAAAAGCACTACGGGACAGCGGGGAGGACCTGAGGATTATTCTTAATTCCATAACAGATGGTGTGATTGCCGTGGACACAACCGGCTTTATAAAAAGGATGAATCCTGTTGCGGAAAAGCTTACAGGCTGGACTGATTCAGAAGCCGCAGGCAAGAAACTTGGGGATATCTTGAACATTATTGATCCATCCACTGGCGAAAAGACCGAGAAGCCGTATCTACAGCCTGACGGATCATATTCGCCTGCTGATATTGAACACGGGATTTCCCTGGTAAGCAGGGGCGGGATACAAAGGAATATACAGGAAAGCTTTTCCCCTATTATAAACAGTGACGGCATTATAGTTGGTAATGTTTTTGTATTCAGAGACATTACTGAAAAGCTGAAGATGGAGGAGCAACTCATACAGGCACAGAAGATGGAAATAATCGGTCAGCTTGCAGGCGGAATAGCACATGACTTCAATAACATCCTAGCTTCCATACTGAGTTCGGTCGAGATCCTGATCCTGAGATACGGTAATGATGATAAAGCTGAAAGATTTCTCGGTTTTATCAAGGATACGGCAATCCGGGCAGCCGGACTGACTGACAAACTGCTTGATTTCTCGCGCATGAATATAAAAAAAACAGAAACAGTTGATGTAAATGACGCGGCTAAACGTGTTGTAGAAATACTTGAGCACAGCATTGACCGTTCAATTACAGTTAAAAGCGGTATCGGAGCCGAGAGTTCAGTTATTACCGGGAATCCTGCACAGGTACAAAGTATTATTCTCAACCTTGCTGTTAATGCAAGGGATGCGATGCCTCATGGGGGGATCCTTACCATAACCACGTCGAATGTTATTATTGACAAGGATTATCAGGTTAAATCGGATTTCACTTTTAAACCGGGACTTTTCGTGATGGTGGAAGTGACCGATACCGGTAATGGAATAAGCCCCGCACTTCAGTCCAAAATCTTCGAACCGTTTTTTACAACCAAAGCCCCGGGAAAGGGTACCGGCCTGGGTTTGTCGGTCGTTTACGGTGCAGTCAGGGATCATGGAGGTATTATCGAACTGTCAAGTACTAAGGAACAGGGTACATATTTCAAAATATACCTCCCTGTGGCTGCCTGTATAAAAAAAATCATACCGGATAAAGCGGACAACATAATAAAAGGCACAGGGAGAATACTTATTGCTGAAGACGAGGCCGTACTCAGGAATCTCATGGAGAATATAGTAACCGAATTGGGATACACAGTTTTAAGTGTAACAAACGGCGAGGATGCAGTCAGAGTATTCAGAAAAAAAAGTGAAGAACTGGACCTGATCATCCTTGACATGATAATGCCGGAACTGAACGGGCGAGATGCAATGATTGAGTGTATGAAAATAAAACCCGGGGTAAATGTAATCCTCTGCAGTGGTTATTCCATGAATATAGACATGTCCACTGTTATGGATTCAGGCAACCTTTTATTTCTGCAGAAACCGGTAACGATTTCCAGCCTCAGTCACACAATTGCAAGGGCACTTGGATTGGAAAAATAACCCTGAGAAACAGCTGACAGACCAGATAGGCTTCCTATTTCCCTGAAGTTTTTATATAATAATAGAATTCTAAATCTCCGTTGAAAGCATGAGTGCGGAGAGGATTGGGATATAAAATGATAAAATCATAGTCCGGCATCTTTGGTTAAAGTTATGAATTTAAAAATTACTGTACAGGTGAAAACATGAATAAAAAAGCGATACAGGACCTATATCCGGAAGATTACAGCCATTGCTACGGATGCGGGAGGCTCAACGAAAATGGATTGCAGATAAAAACCTGCTGGAACGGGAAAGAAGGAATCACCACGTTTATCCCGGATAAAGACCAGATGTCAATGCCCGGTTTCGCTTACGGCGGCCTTATAGCAAGCGTAATTGACTGCAGCGGCACGGCAACAGCTGTTGCAGCCGCATATAAAAAAGAAGGAAGGGAGCCGGGATCAGAACCGGTTATAAGATATGTCACCGCATCCCTTCACGTGGACTATATCAGGCCGACACCTGTTGACTGCCCCATGGAATTGATATCGCGCGTGAAAGAGATCAGTGATAAACGCATTATAATTTCCACCGAGCTGTCCTCCGGAGGGAAAATCTGCGCTAAAGGCGAAGTTACAGCCGCAAAAATACCATCGAGCATGAAGCAGATGACCTGAAAGAAATATGTTTATTACAATGCTGATCAGACCGCCACTATTCAGCAGGCACTTATTCATCCCTTAAACAATGACTAAGCATCATGCCTGAATTTAACTTTTATATATTGATCTATATAACAGCCAGTCTCTTACAGCTTCAGGCAGCATTTCAATAAATGCCAGCATCTTTGCATCTTTACCTATGATGTAATGGCGTTTCGGCTTCGCAGCATTAAAGGCATGATAGACATATCCGGCAACTGCTTCAGGCTCAAGAAATTTATTCTCTGATATTCCTTTTTTATATGACACATAAAGGGGTTTGTAAAGAGCAAGAATCTCCGGATTTGTTGCTGAAAAAATTTCAGGCATTGCTTCATCGCTTTTTCTCCAGATTTCAGTTGCGATCCTTCCGGGTTCAAGAACTGACACCTGTATGCCAAATGGGCGGAGTTCAAGACGAAGCGATTCGCTTACTGCTTCAACGGCGAATTTTGTCGCGGAATACAGGCTGTGTCCAGGCAGTGATGAAAGACCACATATGGAACCGGTATTAACAATCCGTCCTATGCTTTTGCGGAGCAGCGGGATGAAAGCTTTTGTTACAGTGAAAATTCCTACAAGGTTTGTATCTATGACCTGCCGTATGTGTTTCAGCAGAAGAATCTCAACGGCTCCACCATAACCTATCCCTGCATTGTTCATCAATCCATACAGTTCACCACCTGTTGCTTTTGAGATTACTTTTACAGCATCCGCAACAGACTTCCCGTCTGTGACATCAATAACAACCGGAACAAGGTTCCCTGTTGCAGCCTTAACAAGGGCTTCTCCGTCCTTCTTTTTCCGCACGCCTGCAAAGACCTGGAAACCATTTTTTTCAAGATACAACGCGCATGCCCTGCCTATCCCGGTTGATGAACCTGTAATTAGAACTGATCTGATTTTCCCCATATTATTCCTCCCGTGGTTTAATAATACTTTTACCGGTTAGACGGGACAATTTTTTCAGAAAAAATTATTAAAATTTACAGTTCAAAACCGCCAGCCATACTGAAAAGATCACGGCAGATATTCGCGTGTTTTCCTGTATTTTATACCTACAGGTTACAGGAAAATAAAATATCAGGATTGACAGATACAGATTTCCCTTTTATAGGCAAAACAGTTACTTAAATATACAATGCGATTGTTGCCGGAAGGCAATAATCCCGGGTGAAATATGAACAGATGTGTTAACCCTGCGGGGGAGTGTGCCAGAGGATGCGGTGGAATATGCTTCTCCAGCCTGCCCTGTGAACATCAGCGCGACGGTGAAATTGATAAAAAGGAACTGCAGGCCGCATGGGATAAACTCAGGGAGTCCCTTTCAGTACTGGACATGGAAACACTGGAAAAAATTGAACCTGTTTTAAAAAAGGCAATATTCGGAGAATGATTGCAGGATTGAAATTATGTAATGTTATAACTCCCCGGTTTTAGCGTAGGATGTGCTTCAGCATTTTAAGCAGAAGACTCCTGTTATAATTAACAGGTTCATACACATCCCTGTACTCAGGGCAGTTCCCGGAAAAGACCGATGTTGTCGAAACAGGGCTTTCTTTTCCCCTGTTCTATTTCGTGGATAACGTTAATTACCACATCATTATAATGTGTCGGGACACCATATTTTTCCCCGTATTTACATACAACACCATTAATACTATCAACTTCAGATTTCCTGCCTTTTTCAAGATCCTGCAGCATGCTTGCCTTAAGCAGCCTGTGCTTCCTGATGGCAAAAGGAATCAGTAAAAACGAGAAATAGCGTTTTATCGCTGTCTGATAGTCAAACAATCTGCAGATGTCCTTACCCTGAACCGGTTCAATTTTTATCCCGGCCTTTTTTGACACATCAATGCATTCCTTCATTATTCTCTGGATACAGAGCCTTGATGTTTTATTCTCCGCCGCTTCACCAAAAGTACAGCCCAGTGCCGCGGACATACCGCTGAACGAGGAATTGATGAGCAGTTTTGACCAGCGGGCTCCTATGAAATTTTTTTCGATATCAACATGGCCCATGGATTCTAAAATGGTTTTCAGTTGCTGAAGTTTTTCAACATCCGGATTTCTGCTGAAAGAACCGAGAGAGAATGTTATACTGTCCTCTTCTGATGTAAGTTCGCACATGCCGTCACCGATCAATGTCGCACCCCACTCAACTGAACATCCAAATGTCCTGTCTTCACCGATTATTTCAGATACTGACATCTCGGGAAGTCCGTTCTGCATCGTGCATATGATACCGTTTCCGGTTAAACGGCGGGAACATTGTTTTATGGCGGCTTCATTATCCACCGTTTTTGTCATCAGGAATATAATGTCATATTTTCCGGTTATTTCCTCAGGCAGTAATGCTTTTACCGGTACTGTCATTTTAACAGTTCCGGTGATCCGGGCGCCTTTGGTTTTTAATCCACGGATATGTGATTTATTACGGCTGATCAGGTCTATGGCATAACCGTTCCTCGTAATATATGCGCCCAAAATTGTTCCTAAAGAACCAGCCCCGTAAATCGCTAATTTCATAACACCCGTCCTTTAAAATATTATAATCCCCGCTTTAAATTACCGTACCTAATCGCGGGCCTTTTGCTACAGTTTTTACCTGCAATGAACAGCTATAACGGCTTAAATTACATCATGATAGATGTTAAATTGCAATCAATTTATATTTTTTTATAAACTCCTTGTTCCGGAAGCGTGGTTATATACATTCTATAATCAACAGACCCACTGGCAATATAATCTAATGGAATTTATCTGATGCAAAATTTCAATATATGCCTGACTTCCAGTCCCCGGAATGATTTTGTAAATTAAATTTTATTCAGGGCATGATCATAAAAAGTGATTGACGAAGCGCATTATACTGTTGTGATAACGGTGCATACCGCATAGCTATTTTTGTTATGGAGGTTTCGCCATGGTTAAGACAATTCTCGCCGCAGTCATCCTTCCACCTTCTCTGTATACCTGTATGCTGCTCCAGAATCCGGGATCATTATCGGAATGCAGGCAGATTTCTGCAGCGAGCCGGGCACTGCCATCTGCAGGCTTAACCATCCCGAACGGCTGACTGACCTCAACCGGCTGTTCGTATACAACGACTGGTTGCATGAGAGCACTACCTCATCAGGGAAAAAGTCATTAGTCATTGCATTTCATCGAGCATGAAACGGTATAAAAGCCGATTCACGGTAAATGATAAAGAAATAAGAAAGGAGTTATGAGGTGAAAAAAAATATTTT
>Ga0116164_10002829_pt1 | contig 12193 bp, 11 predicted proteins | sample AD_UKC109_MetaG_FD_89888 | JGI IMG/M metagenome (GOLD analysis project Ga0116164, IMG submission 89888) | Active sludge microbial communities of municipal wastewater-treating anaerobic digesters from Hong Kong - AD_UKC109_MetaG | ecosystem: Engineered > Bioreactor > Anaerobic > Digestate... | reverse complement strand
GGCATCTATACCATCGGGCAGCTTGCGGCGGTTGATCCGTGCGCGCTGAAGGCGGTGTTCGGCAAAACGGGGCTGATGCTCTCCGGCTTTGCCCGCGGCAACGACGACGCGGGCATTCTCGCCGAAGACGTACCCGCCAAGATGAAGAGCGTGGGCAACTCCACCACCACCGTGCACGACATGCTGACCAGGGACGACGTGCGAATCACGCTCTACGCCCTGTGCGAAAGCGTGGCCTCGCGCATGCGCAAGCACCAGTTCACAGGGCGCGTGGTGCAGGTATCCATCCGCAGCGCGAAAACCCTGGACTGGTTTCAGCGCCAGCAGACGCTCGCCTTCGATACCGACTGCAGCTTCGATCTGTTCGAGGCCGCCTACGGCCTGATCCTCGAAAACTGGCAGGAGGGCGTACCCCTGCGCTCGCTGGGCGTGAGCGTAAGCCGCCTATCCCCCGCCGGAAAGCTTTTACAGCTTTCCTTCCTGCCCGAGGACGCCGCGCGCCAGAAGCACCAAATTCTGGAATACACCATTGACGATATCCGCAAAAAGTACGGCCACTTTGCCATCCAGCGCGCCATTATGCACTATGACCGCCCGCTGGGCAAGATCAATCCCGAGGACGAGCATGTCCTTTGTCCCCTGCCGTACGTCAAGTAATGTGTTCACTGTTTGAATGTATGGAAGAAAATCTGCTATAATGGCAGAAATGGATTTTCGGAGGATCGCGCATGAAAAAAACGCTCGCGGTATTGCTTGCTTTCGCGCTTTTATGCGCCGCCGCGCCCGCGTCCGCGCTGGTGAAGCGGAGCCTGGAGCTTAACGCCGCGTTTTCCATGCTGGAGGAAGGAAATCCCATTCTGGAGCGGTATAACGAGATCACGGGCGCGGACGTGCAGGCGCGTTACCCGCTGGGGCTGCCCTATTTTTTCGGCGGCAAGAATGAAAGTCTGCTGATGACGGTTTGCTACGCAACCGAAACGACGAAAAACTTCATCACGGGCCAGAAATATCTCTACGGGTTTGATTGCTCCGGCTTTGCCAACTGGATCAACTTCCAGTGCGGCAAGCCGCAGCTTGACTCGCTGGAGCAGATGATCACCAACCGCGGCCTGTACCGCGACAGCCAGCTGGATATCAATAACGTAAAGCCCAAGAACCTTTTTCTGGTGCTGGAAATCGGCGATTATCTGGTGGCGAGCGCGGGCGGGCGGCATATTATGATGTATATCGGCACGCTGGAGGATTACGGGTATACCGCGCAGGACGCGCCCGAGCTTGCGGACTACCTTGAATATCCGCTGCTGGTGCACTGCGGTCTGTGCCCGCCCTACAGCGAGCGCTATCAGGCCTACATCGATGAAAACAACCTCGATTGCAACACCACCGACGGCGGCGTAGCGATCACGATCGTCGGCATGCCCGTCGGCGACGTTCCGCATCATCTGTACCAGGACCATTACGACCACTATTACTTCGACCTGAACGGCTATTTCCTGCGGGTTTACGATATCGACGCAGCGACGTCGTACGTGTGGTTCAGAACGTAGGGACGCGGAAAGCGAATCAGCTGATACAAAAAGCGCCTTGCGTGACGATCAAGGCGCTTCAGTTCCGGTTCCCGTAAGCTCCGCCTGATAAATCGGCAAATAGCGCAGCTCCCCCTGCACCCGCGTGGAGTGGTACAGCGTCAATTGCTCAACCCGGAAGGAAACAGGCGGAAGGGGCGCGTGCAGATCCGCATGCGTCAGGTTCGCCTTGCGCGCCAGTGTGATATGCGCGACAAACGGCTTCTGATCGAACGTTTCCCCCGCTTCCGACAAGACCCGGCGCAGCGATTCGGCCAGCGAAGGGAGCGGCGCGCACGGCGCGAGCTTCGCGTACAGCAGCGCGTTTTCACACCTGCCGAAAAAGCCAAGCCCGTCCACGGTCAGCGTCATCGGAGGATGGCCCTCGGCCGCCGCCGCGGCCAGCCGCTTGATCTGCGGCGCCTGCCGCTCGTCGCGCTCCCCCAGAAAGGCCATCGTAACGTGGTAATTCATCTTCGGCACAAACTGCCCCGCGATTCCCAGGCCGGATGCGGCGTTCCACAGCGCGTTCCTGGCCTCGTCCTGCAGCCGAAGGCCGATAAACAGGCGCATCATCCCGTATACCTCCCTTTAATGCGGGTCTGCGGCGTAAGCCCCTGCATGCTGGTTACGCTGCGGTTCATCACCATATTGAGCACCAGGCCAATTCCGGCCATGTTCGTTACCAGATTGCTGCCGCCGTAGCTCAAAAAGGGCAGAGGTATCCCTGTGATCGGCATGTAGCCGATGGTCATCGCCACGTTTTGGAACACATGGAACAGCATCATCGCCATAACGCCGAGAATCACCATCTGCCCGAAGCGCTCCTGCGTGAAATAGGCCAGATAGGCCATCCGCAGGATCAGCAGCAGGTACGCGCCCAGCACACCCAGACTGCCCCAGAAGCCGAAGGCTTCGCCGATGGTGGAAAAGATGAAGTCCGTATAGTCCTCCGGCACATAGTCCAGCTGGCTGAAGCTGCCCTGTACGAACGTTCCGAGCCCGCTCAGCCCGCCGGCACCGATGGCGATCTTGGACTGCGTTACCTGGTACGTCGCGTCCTAATCCACCAGCTCCGGGTTCACAAACGACAGGATGCGCGTGATGCGGTAATCGTCGATGCCCGAAGCCATAATCACGCCATAGAGAATAATCAGCGCCAGCACCCCCGCGGCGATAATCCCGCCCATGACCTTCAGGCGGATGCCACCGAAGTACATCATCACGGCGAAGACGAAGATCATAACCAGCACCGAGCCCGTTTCGCCCTGCGCAAGCGTAAGCACCCATGGGATGCCCATCAGCAGTGCCAGCCGAAGGGTGGATTTCATCGTGCCCATCGGGTTATCGGTCTTTTCCAGATACTTCGCGGTGGTGATGATACACGCAAGCTTGACAAACTCGGAAGGCTGCAGCGTGTAGCCCCACACGACGTCGATCCACGCTTTCACGCCCGCCGCCTGGCCGCCGAGGGCGATCAGCAGCAGCCCGCAGGCAAACAGGTAGAACACCTGCGAACGCCTGCGGATAAAATCGTGCGGGAAGAAGGTTACAAACCCGATCACAATCGGCGAGATGAGGAAAAAGATCGCCTGGCGCAGCCCGTAGTGCGACGCAACGATGTAGTTAAGCAAAGTATCCTCGGTATCCGAGGAGGTGGAAAACGTGGCGATGGCGACGCAAAGCACGCCGAACCCCGCCAGCCCAAAGGCAAGAATCGCAAGAATATAGTCGAAGTGCGCCTTGGATCGGCGGCTTTCGTTCATCATGGCTGTTCACCTCTCCGTTTGCGCCTGAACCATCCCGTTTTTTCCCTTTGGGGCGGCGCGACATCCTGCATGGGAACCGTATAGCCCATCAGCCGTTTGGCAATGCGCTCCACGGCATACCGTGCGGGGCTGTCCGCATCCATCACGGTATGGTGTTTGGCAAGCGCTTTGAGCACCTCGATATCGTCGGGCACGAAGCCCAGAAGCGGCACATCCAGCGTATCGGCGATGGTTTGCGGCGTTACCATATCGCCGGTCCGCACCAGCTCGAGGATCACGCGGTTGACGATCATCATCGGCGCGGGCTTTTCCTTCCTGCGGCAAAGCTCCACAATCCGCTCCGCGTCGCGGATGGAAACATCGTCGGGCGTGACCACCAGCAGCGTGTTTTCCGCGCATTCCAGCATCGTTTCCAGTCCGCGCGCAAGCCCCGCAGGCACGTCCGCCAATACGTAATCGTATCGCTTGTGCAGCTTCAGAAGGATTTTCCGGAGCTGCTCTTCGCCGATCTCCTCCGCTTTTCCCAGCTGCGCCGCCGGCAGCAGGCCAAGCTCCGGCATTTGCAGATGCCTGAGCACCGCCTGCGACAGCTTGCAGTCCCCGCGCACAGCATCCAGCACATCGTACACCACGCTGTTTTCCATGCCCAGATGAATGTCCAGACTGCGCAGGCCGATATCCAGATCCACCACGGCGGTTTTCCTGCCCTCGCGCACCAGCGCCACGGCAAGCGCGGCCGCCAGCGTGGACTTCCCCACGCCGCCCTTCCCGGAGGCCAGCACCCATGTGTTGATCATCCTGCCACCGCCTATGGTGCGAGCATATTGCCGCCGGGGAAGCCGACATCCGTCGTGCGCAGCGTTTTCTGATCCAGATACCACTCCACAAATTCGCGCGCGGCAAGGCTTGCCTCGCCGCCGCTGAGGCCGGAAGGAATAAACACGACCACGCAGATCTCCGGATCGTCAAAGGGGGCGAGCATAATGAACCAGGAGTTGTTCTCCAGGTCGATGGTGGTTACCTCGGCCGTTCCTGTTTTCGCGGCGACTTCCTCGCGGTATTTCCAGCTGGTGAAGTATTTGGCGGCCGTGCCGCTCTCGTCAACAACGCCCTGCATGCCTTCCAGGATCAGATCCAGATATTCCTGCGCGTTTTCAAAGGTGTTGAGCACCGTGGGCGTTCGCTGGCTCAGGATATCGCCTTCCGGGGAGGTGATGCTGTCGACGATCATCAGGTTGTTGACCACGCCGCCGTTTGCAAGCGCCGCGGCGTAGCGGCTGACGGCGGCAGGCGTCAGCGTGGTGATGGACTGGCCGATGGCGACCTGAATGGTCTGGCCGCCGCCCCATTTAATATCGTTCAGGTAGTTGTAGGTATCGCCGATCACCGTTTGCAGATACACCATCTCGCGCGTCATGTTCAGCTCTTCCATCAGGATGGGACGCATGGAAACGACCCAGTCCGTCTGCGCAGTGTTGACGGCCATATCCATCAGGCGCTTCACGCAGCGGTTCAGGCTTTCGTCATCGTAGGTGATATTGCGGATAGCGCCCTGGTTTTTCAGGTGCTTTTTCACGGAGTTGAACACGATGATGGGCACGGCGGTATCCTGCGAAGCCTCGTCCATCGCCTTGGTGGGATCGTACAGACTGGTCTGGTTGCCGACGATGCTGCGCTCCTCGCCCGGCAGGTCCACGCCGGTGAGACTGGTGAGCCCGAATTCCGACGCGTACTGGTACAGCCGCGTTTCGCCGAGCCGCGCGCCCAGCGTGTAGAAGAAGAAGTTGCAGCTGTTGGAAAGGCCCTGCACGATGGTTTGGTTCTGATGCTTCCAGCGCTGTGAGGCCGAGATCCAGCACTTGGGCGCGGTGGATTCGTCGGTGGTATAGAGCATGAACAGGCCGCCGTCGTCGATGGTCTCGTCGGGCAGCAGCTCGCCCTCCATCAGCGCGGCCAGCGACGGCACCATTTTGAAAATGGAGCCTGGCGTGGCGCGGGCCTGAATATTATAGTTCATCAGTATATTGCGCTCGTCGGAGAGGATTTCCCGGCTTTCATCACCGCCCGCGACCAGCGCGTTGAGATCGTAGGTGGGATAGTTGGCCATCGCCAGCACCCGGCCGTCCATATCGATCACCATCATGGCGGCGCGGTCGGCCAGGGAGAGGGGATACTTTTCCCAGTTGCGGGTTTCGATCACGTCGCGGTTTTCTTCAAGCCAGGAGTTGAGCATCAGCTTGGCTTCCTGCTCGGAGCGCGTGGTTTCCACGTTCTCCGCCAGCGCGCGCTCGGCCTGCTGCTGGTAGCTGGCGTAGATCGTAAGCTTCACGTTGTTGCCGTCCTGCGGCTCCACGTATTCCAGCTCGCGCGTAATCTTGCCCACGTTGTCGCGCTCGACGATACGGTAGCCCTGCCTGGCGTCGTTGTTCTGCGTCAGCCAGTCCTCCATCGAGGATTCGATACCGTCCAGACCGATGGTATCGGAGTACTTGTAGCCTTTGGTTTGCAGCTCCTCCCACTTGGAGATGGACGGGATCGCGCCGATATAGCCGATCACCTGCGCCGCCAAAGTGCTGCGGGGATACACGCGCTTGGTGCCCACCGCGATTTCCATCCCCGGCAGGTTCATGGAGCGGGTTTCGATCTCGATCACCGTTTCGTAGGGCACGTCCTCGGCAATGACGACAGGCTGGGAAAGGTACAGGTTCATCTGCATTTCGGAGTATACCGCCATGACCTTGAGCATCTTTTCCTCGCTCATGTCGTCGGGTATCTGGTAGCGCTTTTTCAGCTTTTCGATGGCGTCGGTCGCCGTGGGGACGCTTTCCACGGTGAAGTAGTTATTGTCGCGCCACTGCGTTTCGCGGGTCTGGAGCACGGCTTCGGATACGCCCGAGCCGAAATTGAACTCCCAGTCCCCCGTTTCGCCCTCAATCACCCCGCCGGTTTCCGGATCGGTCACCTCCGCGCGCCGGATAACGAAATCCACGCTCAGCTCGTTGCCGTTTTCCTCGATGATATCGATCGCCTCGGAGATGGCGTTGGTAAACTCCTTGTAATTTGTGGAAGAGTTCTGGGAGGCGTCGCGGTAAAAGGTCACGTTATAGATCATCTCGTCCTTGGCGAGGATCACGGCGTCGGCGTCGGTAATCATACCGCGGCTGCCGCGCAGGGTGATCTTGGTCGTGCGGCGCGTTTCGGCGGTCTGCGAATACTCGTAGCCCGCGTTCAGCTGGAGGTTGGCAATACCGGTGATCAGCACGACGAACATCACAAGCACGATACCCAAAAACGTCAGGTACCGCACGGGAAGATTATATCCCTGTCTGGATGGATCGAAGTTCTTTTTACCGGCCATGTCGTATCCTTTCGGGGCGCGTCACTGCATCCGCACGGCTTTTTTCAGCTTGTGGATCTTCAGCCAGCGGCGGATGGGAAACTGCAAAAGCCCCGCAAGCAGCGTGGTATACACCACGGAGATCAGCGCGTGGCTGTAGTGCCCCATATCCAGCGTAATGCCGCTTAAATAGATATAGAGCAGGTTAACGCCTTCAAATACCGAGATGCTGAGCAGCGCGCACAGCATCGTGCGGATCGGCGCGGGAAGGCTGACGGTTTTTCTGCCCGAGGTGCGCTCCTCCTCCATCCTGCGCTCACTCTTATCCGCAAACGCAAGCGCGCCCAGCATCGCGCATACCGGGTAGAGAATGAGAAAGATATAATCAAGCGCGGGCAGCATAATCTCCTGCAGATACCCGATCGTCAGCGACATGATGAAGGTGTATTTCCGCCCCATCGCGATACTGATGATCGCGATGATCGCAATGGCGAAGTTCGGCGCCACACCCGCAATCGCCAAATCGCTGGCGACCGCCGCCTGGAGCAGGTACGCCAGAAGCGTCAGCACCGCAAACTGCAAGCCCTTCTTCATCAGTCGTCCTCCACGGTCAGTTCCAGCGGCGGCACCGTCGGGGTGGGCGTTGCGGTCGGCGGGAGGGTAACGCTGACCGTATCGTCCTCTTCATCGCCGCTGGTGGGTACGTTATACTCAATGGAGGTCGAGGTGCCGGCGTTCGGCGTGGGCGTGACGTAAATCACGGTACCGTCCTCCTGGACGACCTCCAGCGCAGCCTCCTCCGTAGGCTCGGGCGTGGGCGCGAGCTGGAAGAAATCATTACCGATCTGGACCGTCGGGATGGGACGCACGGTTTCCAGCGTGACCAGCTCCAGATCCTCGCTGCCCTCTCTGGATTCCACGGCCTCGGCGTCGGGCTGGTACCTGAGCACGATGACGTACTCGATATGCTCAAAATCGGCGGTCGGCTCGACCACGACGTAGCTTTTATTGCTCTCCATACCGCGCGTACTTTCGCGCACGGTGCCGATGGGGATGCCCTTGGGGAACGACATGCCCACGCCGGAGGTGACCACCGTATCACCCGGGCGCGGCAGGAAATCATCCGGCAGGTAATACATGCGGCACATCGCCGTGCCGTCCACATCCAGCGTGCCGCGCACCGTGCCCTGATCGCGCGTGGAGGAAACCAGCGCAGCGATGCTCGCGTCGCTGTCGATAATAGTGCGGACACTGGACGAGGTCGCGGACACGTTGTAGGTATAGCCCACCAGCGCGCCTTCCATCGTCACGGCCATGAAATCCGTCACGCCGTCGTTGGAGCCTTTATTGATGGTGAATACCGAGAAGTAGTTGCCGTCGCTTCTGCCGATGACCGTCGCCACCAGCGGGTTCAGGCTTTCGTTGACGGAGATCTCGTCGTACAGATCCTCGTAGACCGACAGCCGGTATTCCAGCTCCTCGGCCAGCATCGCCTGATAGACCAGCTGCTCGTTCTCCATCTTGATCTCGTTATAGGCGGTTTCCAGGTTGGCGCGCAGCTTCAGCATACGCAAGTAGTCCACGATCGCGTCCACAACGCCGGCAACGCCCGTCTGCAGCGGGGTCAGCACGGTGGTCACCGCGTTTTCGGGCGTACGCAGCGTTTCGTTGCCCGTAATCAGCGCAAACAGATGCGAGGCGGCCAGCGCAAGCAAAACAACCACCACAATCACAATCAAGGCGCGGCGAAGCCCCCGCCACCTGCGGGTGTTGCGATTCGGCGTTTTGTTTTCCGGCTTTTTGCCGTCCATGCGTCGCCCTCTCAGCTTTCTTTCAGGAAGCCGGAATAGCCAAGCTGCTCCAGCATATCGAAGTTTTCAATGATGTTGCCAAGCCCCAGCACCGCGCAGTCCGTGGGCTCCTTGGCCAGCAGCACGGGAATGCCCAGCTCGCTGGCGATCATCTGATCCATGCCGTACAGCTGCGCGCCGCCGCCCGCCAGATAGATCCCGTTGTGCATCACATCGGCTGTCAGCTCCGGCGGGGTACGCTCCAAGAGCCATTTGATGGCGCTCAAAACCGCCATACAGGGATCGTGGATGGCCTCGTAAATCTGCGCCGAGGTGATCTCGGTGGTCTGCGGCAGGTTGGTAATCAGGTCGCGGCCGCGGATGCGCGCCTTGCGCTCCTCGCTGATGGGCAGCGCCGCGCCCAGATCCAGCTTCACTTCCTCGGCCGTACGGTCGCCGATCAGGATATTAAACTCCCTCTTGATGTAGTTGATGATGGATTCGTCCATCTTCACGCCGCCCACACGGATGGAGTGGCTGATCACCACGCCGCCCAGCGAAATAATGGCGATGTCCGTAGTGCCGCCGCCGATATCCACGATCATGCAGCCGTTGGCGTCAAACACGGGCAGGCCGCTGCCAAGCGCCGAAGCGAACGGCTTTTCCACCAGATACACCTTGCGCGCGCCGGACGCCTTGGCAGCTTCCAGCACGGCGCGGCGCTCGATGGGCGAGATGGAGGACGGGCAGGTTAAAAACGTGCGCGGCTTCAACAGATAGCTGGAGCCGATTGCCTTGCGGATGAAATACTGGATCAAAATCTGCGCCATGTCGAAATCGTTGATGATGCCTTCGCGCATCGGACGAATGGCCGTGATGCCCTCGGTGGTCCGGCCCAGCATGATCTTGGCGTCGTCGCCCACGGCGCGGGGGCGCTGTTTGAGATCGTTGGTCACCACAACAATCGTAGGCTCGTTGACCACGATTCCCTTGCCCCTGACATAGACAAGCGTATTGCTGGTTCCCAGATCGATACCCAAATCGCGCGCTACAAATCCCATGCGTTACACGTCCGTTCTTCGTTACTCTGTTACGGGGTACAGGCCGGCTTCTTTAAGCAGGTCCGCAGCCGCGCACAGCGGCAGGCCGATCACGTTGGACGGGCTGCCGTCAATGCGCTCGATAAAAATGCTGCCCGTGCCCTGCATGGCATAGGCGCCCGCTTTATCCATCGGTTCTTCCGATCCGGCATAGCGGCGAAGCTCCGTTTCGCCGATTTTTCGGAACAGGACATTACTCGTCTCCGTCCGTTCCAAGATGCTGCCGCCCGGCCTGTGCAGGCACACGCCCGTATGCACCTGATGCCACCGGCCCGCAAGCAGGGAAAGCATTTCGAAGGCTTCTTCGTGGGTGGACGGCTTGCCGAGAATCCGGCCGTCTATGCAAACCAGCGTATCCGCCGAGAGGATGGGATACTGCGGATACCGGGCGAATACGTCGCCGCCCTTCAGCCTGGCAAGCACCCGCACCTGCTCCAGGCCGCTGCCTGCGGCCTCCTCGGGAATATCGGACGCCACGATCGCAAACGGGACGCCGAAATACGCCATCAATTCGCGCCTGCGCGGCGAAGCCGACGCCAGGATCACCCGCGCCTTTTGCAGCGCTGTTTCCATGCCTTCGCCCCTTCCCGAGAACATATCCTCTGACATTTAATTATATCATATCAGGAATTTTGCGTATACCCCCGCTGGAATTTGTTGCATAGAATGCGTGGTGAATTGGACGCGCAGAAAACGTATGATACGCCGTAAAACGCAGCAACCGCCCGCGGCGGCAGGCGGCGCTGTGTTTAAATTTTCACTAAATTACGGCTGTTTCGTTCCGCGCATCACCAGATAGCCGGCAGGCAGGCTCACGAGCGCGGCCGTCAGCTGGATGGCGTCCCAGTGTTCCTCGATAAAGCGCAGAATGCTGTTGAGAATTTGCAACCATTTGAGTCCCAGCACGAGGATCTGTCCCTGGTTGTTACCCTGAACCACCGCCAGCCCTTCGCGTACGGTGGGAATGAGCATCAGGATCACGAACAGCAGCGGAACGCCGACCGACACGCTGATGGTCAGCACGCGGAAGCGGCGCAGCAGGCAGCCGTACAGATAAAAGATCGCCGTCCATTCCAGCGTATACGTCAGAAGCTCCGGAAGATTCTTAAGCCCTTTGGAAAGCTCATATTGGTACAAAGCCGGCGTCATGGAATACAGGTCCGGGGACAGGCTCGTGAGTACAAACAGCGCCGCGCCGACCAGCATATTCAGCAGGAACGTTGCCAGCAGCAGCCCGACCATCCCGATCAGCAGCCCCAGCTCGTTGCCGAGCCACACCGACGTGCGCGACGTGCCGAACCGAAGCAGGAAGCGCGAGGAACGCCCCGCGGTAAGGATGCCCGCGACCAGCGCCGTGAAGAACGCCATCTCAAAGTTGCCGCGTATCCCGTCAAATACGAATGAATCACCGGTAAACGGCGGCAGCGCCAGCGAAAGCACCTGCACGCCCAGCACGATCAGCAGCGCCCAGACCACGAGCCTGCCGATGATTTTACAGTTATATTTCAGCACGCCCGGCAGGCGGGACGCCCGCAGCCACTCAGCCATTGCGCTCCGCCTCCTTTTCCTCGGTGAGGAACACGAACAGCCGCTGCAGCCCGATAGGCGCGGTGCGCACGCGCGGATCCCTCTGAATCGCCCGTATCTGTTCCGCGGTAAGCTGCACGTGGCGGACCAGCGTGCCCGCAAGCTCCTCCTGCTTGAGCAGCCTGCAGCCCTCCGTGAGCTCCTTCACGGCGTCCGCGTCGCCCGATACGCTCAGATAGCCTGCTTGCAGCGCCTCCACCGTGCCTTCGCACAGCATCTTACCGTCGTCGATCATCACGGCGTAATCCAGCGCGCGCGCCACCTCGTCGATCAGGTGGGTGGAAATCAGGAACGTACGGCCGGCATCTTTCTGCTTTTCCTCCAGCAGCAGATCGTAAAACCGCTCCCGCATCACGGCGTCCAGCCCGAGGCTCGGCTCGTCGATAATGGTCAGCGGCGCGTTGCTGGCAAGCCCCACCGCAAGCATCAGGCTGGTTTGCATGCCGCGGCTGAAGGTTTTGATTTTACGGTTTCCCGGCAGATCGAACCGCTTGACGAGCGCAAGCGCCAGCGCGTTGTCCCAATCGGGAAACAATCCGCCGCACACGAAAAACAGGTCCTTGATTTTCCGAAGCCTGCCGAAATCCGGCGTATCGCCGATGATGCACAGCTTCCCCAGCGCTTTGGCGCGGTCCCATATTTTTTGGCTGTCAATCGTCGCGCTGCCCGCGCTGGGCCGGAGCATGCCGCCCGCGATGCGCAGCAGCGTGGACTTGCCCGCGCCGTTGCGCCCCAGCAGACCGACGATCTTTCCTCTGGGAACCGCCATGCTCAGGTTTTTCAGCGCCTGCGTTTTGCCGAAGTTCCGGCTGACACCGTTGATTTGTAAAATGCTTTGTTCCATGCAATCCTCCCTTGGACGGGGGGAGATCAGTTACTTGACGATGAGATTACAGAGCCTGCCCGGAACGAAAATCAGCTTCACGATCTGCTTGCCGCCCAAAAGCGCCTGAACCTGCGCGTTGCCGGGCAATTCCTTCTCGGCCTGTTCCTTGGTCATTTCGGGATCGATCATAACGCGGCCGCGCACCTTGCCGTTGATCTG
>Ga0116164_10002827_pt1 | contig 12193 bp, 7 predicted proteins | sample AD_UKC109_MetaG_FD_89888 | JGI IMG/M metagenome (GOLD analysis project Ga0116164, IMG submission 89888) | Active sludge microbial communities of municipal wastewater-treating anaerobic digesters from Hong Kong - AD_UKC109_MetaG | ecosystem: Engineered > Bioreactor > Anaerobic > Digestate... | reverse complement strand
TCGGTTTCGCGCGTGGGAGGAAATGCCCAGATTAAGGCGATGAAAAAAATTGCCGGCACCCTGAAACTCGACCAGGCCCAGTACCGCGAACTGGAGGCCTTCTCAAAATTCGGCTCCGACCTCGACGCTGCAACCAAACGGGTTCTTGCAAAGGGCGCCAGAAATACCGAAATACTGAAGCAAGGCCAATACAAACCCGTAAAGGTCGAGCATCAGATCGCCAAAATTTTCTGCGGGGTTGAAGATTTAGTGAGCGAAATTCCCCTCAACAAAATCGGGGCCTTCGAAAAAGCTTTCATCGAAAGGCTTGAACTAAACCACCCCTCGACACTAAACGAATTAAAAGAGGGAATTTTAAGCGATGAAACCCGTTCGTTGCTCACAAAAGTTGTGGAAGAAGTGGCAGTGAATTTTAAATAAGCATTATGGCCCGGCTAAAGGAAATACGAAGCAGGATTGCATCCATCCGGAATACGCGGCAGGTTACCAGCGCAATGAAAATGGTGTCGGCTGCAAAGCTGAAAAAAGCGCAGGATTCTATACTGAAAATTACCCCGTACGATAAAAAACTGCATCAGGTTTTGGTGGAACTGAGCCAGGGCGAACAGGAAGCCTCATCGGTCTATTTTTCCACACCCGAAGTGAAACGGGTACTTATTTTGGTGGTGGGTGCAAACCGCGGATTGTGCGGAGCTTTCAACACAAACGTGATTCGCTTGTCGCTTTCCCATGCAATCGAAAAATATGGTTCGTTGCTGGAAACACAATCGGTCGATTTTTTACCGGTTGGCCGACAAATCGAAAAAGGATTGAAAAGCCGGGGGGCACAATTAATAGGCGAAGCCAATGATTTGCTCAACGAATTCGACTTTGGCGCCATCTCGCAACTTACCTATCGTTTGATGGAATGGTTCAGGGAAGGCAGGTACCAACAAATCGATATCATTTACAACAAATTCAAGAACGCGGCCGTTCAATTGCTCACCAGCGAGCAGTATCTCCCCGTCAAAAAAGAAAAAACGGAAGGTGTTGTCGGGGAAAGACCTGTCGACTACCTTTTTGAACCATCGCAAGATGAGATCCTTACATCATTGGTTCCCCAGTCGCTGAAAATGCATTTGTACCGGATATTACTCGATTCGAATGCCGCCGAACAAGGAGCCCGAATGACGGCCATGCATCAAGCCACCGACAATGCGACAGAACTCTTGCGCGAATTGCGCACATCGTACAACAATGCACGCCAGGCGGCTATTACCAACGAGATTCTGGAAATTACTGCCGGGGCAGAAGCATTGAAAGGCTAAGAATTACCCTGCATATCCCCGGAAAATATTATCGTGCACCTAAATCGGGTGCTGCATTTGCGGTGCGTTGTATATTCATCGTATACCCGGGTGTTCCTGCCCCTCGCGCAGTAGAAGAAGGCAAAAGTTGAAAATTTTGCCCGGCCGGATCAACAAATCCAGGGTCGGCGCTCCATAAGCGATATCCCATGACCGACCGGGACAAATCGGAAACCGTTTCCCACTTTTTAGCATCAAATTTTCGTTCAGCGAGACTGCTTACCTCGTTGGCATGAAAGAGACAATGAATGAACTGAACCCAGATGGTCGACTCTGTTCCCGTTTTGTTGTTTTCCTTACTCAGGCTCTCTCCTTCGACCGAGAACAGGGTCCCTCCCCAATTTCCGAAAAAGATGGAATTCACGATACGGGCTTTCCCGGGCACACTGCCCAGATCAGAAATCACCGGTTCCCGTGCCCCTCCTTTATTGAAACAAAGCGTGCAATTCGACATCAGGAGATTACCTTTCCGATCGATAGTAACGATACCGCGGGTTCCCGACTCGTTTTGAACGAAGGTGCAATCGATCAGCTTTAACAATCCGAAATAGTATTGATTGGTATCAAAATAAAGAGCACCTCCACTACCGTGCGCCCGGTTCTTTTCGAATCGGCAATGAATGAACTGTGCCTGATAACCGTTCTCACTATTGCAATACACGGCGGCTGCGCCTCCGCTTTCACGGGCTGAGTTATTTTTGAACACACAGTTAAGAACAATGGGCGAAGCGCCAATAGAGGCATATAAGCCTCCCCCATCCTGTTCGGCATGATTGTCTTCGAAAATGCAATTCACGATGCGGATTGTTTCTCCTCCACGAATGATATGAAGACCGGCTCCATACCGGTGTTGAAAGCTGTTTCCAAAGGCACGCCCTCCCCGGATGGTCAATCCGTCGAGCCGGATGTACCGGCTGTTGGCCATCGAAATGACGTGGTTTGCTTGTCCTCTTCCGTTCACAACGACTTTGTTTTTTTCGGGATTACGTTCGCCCAGAAACGTTTCATCGCCTTTAAAACCGCCATAAACCGACAAGCCTTTTCGTAATTCAAAAACAAGCGGCGCATCGTATTGTCCCCGGGCAATCCATATCTGTGCCCCATCAGGGGCCTCATCAACGGCGCGTTGAACCGAAGTAAAAGCGTCGGTCCAACTGGATCCGTTTTTGTTGTTCCCCTCGCGCGAAACGAAGACAACCGGTGCTAATGTATCGGGGATATATGTCTCCGGATGTAGGATTTTTAGTTCGCCCGATTCAAGAACCGTCAGAGGAATCAGAAAAGGTTTTTGATAGAGTGGAGCCGATAGATCTTCCCCCGAAAAAGCAGCAAAAAGTCTTCCTTCGAACGATTCGAAAAGAACGCCCCCACCCCCATGCGGAATATGAAAAGCCGGTTTTTCGTATCCCTCTGTGAGGGATGATGAGAACGAAACCCGTCCATCGAAGCGCTGATCAAATTTTGGGTCAGGGGGAAAGTCTAATTCCGAGTTTTCAGGCAAATTCATGGTCGAATTCCATTGTGATTCGAAGCGATAGTAGCGACCATTGATTCTTCCGATGGTAACACGGTTTGGGGATAATTCGCTCCTGCCGGGATTCATGAGATTGTGGGGCGATGCAGAGGCAAATCCCGTCATATCGTCGTTCATCCGGTGCATCAGACCCCCGTTCCAGATAAAATATACCGACCCGTCGGTATCCTCAAAAAGGGAAGCAAATATTCCCTTTACCAGAGGTTTATCACCCGAGATATCCTCATACGGCCCTTCGGGTTTACCGCTGACACTTTTCAATATGCCTGAGTAGCCGGAAAGGGAATAGGTGATCCAGTAATTCCCTTTTATGTAATGAAGTTGCGGAGCCACAATCGCCCGCTGTTTCCATCCTCGCTTTTCCGAAAATTCGCGTTGCCAGGCTTTCCCGTTTTGGTCGAATGTCCACACCAGGCCTGTAACGCCCAGGGGATCCCACTTTTTCAGATCGCGCGAAACCCATATCCGGATTCCTTCGTTTACGCCCAAGGCATCGCCCAGGGTACCGGTAAGAAAATAGTTATTCCCCCATCCCTTGCAGATGGAAATATCCGACAGGGGATATTCGATAAGGGGAGTGGCTTCGGGCAGGGGAGGATCGTTCTGGTAAAGCCACTGTTCCGTTGGAGTCCAAACCGGATGGTTGCCAAAAACTCCGAGAGAGAGTATACAAAACAGGAACAGATGGATGCTTCGTTTCATTTGGGATTTTGTCCAAGTTGGGCTTTGAGCAGGTTAACATTGTTGGTTAAACGCTCGATCTCCTGTTTTTGATCCGAAATGGTCGTATTCAGTGTGGCAATATCACGCCGGGCCCGATCGTATTTCGATTGCAGATCGCTGATTTCCTGATCCTTCATTTGCAATTGACGTTCCATCGACCGGGCAGAGCTGTCGGTGTTTTTCAGGCTGAACGACATGTCCTGAACTTCCTTTTCAAGGTCATCAATCCTGATTTTCAGGGCATTTGCTTCCCGGTTCAGGTTTCTGATTTCTCTGTCCTTGTCGTTGAGCATTTGGTTTAAACGTCGCTTTTCAACCTGAAAAGTGAAGATCTGGTCTTCTATGCTTTCATCTTTATTCGACAAATCCGAATGCAAACGGGTAATGGTCCGGTTCAGGGAATCAATATAGCTTTCTTTTGTATCATCATTGAAATGAAACTCATTTTTGAAAGCATTAAATTCCGTTTTTAACCGCCCCACCTCATCGGTCAGTTCACGGATGCGTTGTTCCGCTTTATTCCGAGAGTTTTCCATTTCGAGATATTTCCTTTTGGCAACACACGATTCGAACAGAAAAAATGCAATCAGAACCGGGACTAACAGAAACTTTTTATTGATCATGATTGAATTCATGGCAAACGTTTTTCAGAAAGAGATCGAATAAATGGTAAATTACGACAAATTTAAAAATAAACATCAGCATGTAAAACGTTCGCTTAATGGAAAAATGTAATTAAATTTGACACAATCCTTTCTTTTATGATAAAAAAAATTGTTGGAATCTGCTGTTATTTCATCCTCCTTGCCGGGATAAGCAAGGGTGAGGATACCCCAATGGTGATGGGCCGGGTTCTGGATGCCTCGACCGGAGAGCAACTTGTTTTTGTAAATATTGGTATACAGGGAACATTGCTGGGCGTGGCCAGTAATTACCGGGGAGAATTTGTATTAACGATTCCCGATGAAAACAGGGCAAGCCGAATCTATTTTTCGGCCATTGGTTACAAAAACCGCACAATCCCGGTTTCACAATTACTGAACGACCGAGTGAACGAAATCTATATGGAACCCTTAAGTTATGGCATCGAGGATATTGATGTAAGCGCTGAATCGAAAGTTTTGTACCGGGTCTTAAGGGATGCAATCCATTCGGTCTCCAAAAATTATCTGTCCAAAGCCCACAATTACCTGGTTCTTTATCGGTGTGAATCTTTCTTGAACCAAACGCCGCAGGAAAAAAGAGATGCCCTGGTACTTACCTGGGATGAAAACGGATATGGACGTACCGACGATGCCTTTGCGGCACGTACCTACCGCTTTCAGAATGTAATCCGGAATTTTCAGGTCGAAAGTCTGGAACAAGGTACAACGAACATGGATGAGCTTCTCGAACTTGATTTGGTACGAAGCCCGCAAAATATTCTCGACCCGCTCTTTCTGAACGAATACGACCTGGAACTGGCTGGTCACGATGTGATGGGAAACGATTCGGTATGGGTTATCGCCTATCGGCTTTCCAAACCCGAGCTTAGCCGAACCGGCGACTTTTATGCTTCGTCGTATCAGGGAAAAGTTTCCATATCGAAAACCGATTATGCCCTACTGAAGAACGAAACCCACATCAAATCGACAAAGAACAGTCCGTTCGGACGTTCGGTAATCCCTTCGGACAACAGAGCCCTGCTTCAGGTCGATTATACGTTCACCTGCACTTATCAACGTACCGGGGAAGGTTGCTGCCTAAAATCGATTGAATTATCGAAAAATTACTTCGACCGGGAAAATATCAACGGCCAACTTAAAGCCAGTCTGACTGTTTTGTCGGTTAATACGAAACAGCCCGAAACGATTGAAAAGCGTGAATATTACGAAGAACGGGTTTCGGACCATGATTTTTGGATTCAGGTGAACCAACTTCTCGAACAAGTTTCCTATCGGAATGAATAAAACGATCCGGAACCGGATTTTTCGTCCGGCCTTTCTCAGTCTGGCAATCCTTCTCTTTTTTACCATCATCCGGATTATCCTGGCAGATATTACCGGATTGGGAATCGACGAGTCGTACAATGCACGGGGGATTCTCCACCTTCGCTGGGCCTACATCGACCATCCCCCGCTTTTTTACTCGTTGAGCCATCTATCGGTCGGCATCTTGGGCTTGAACAATCTGGCCATAAGGCTTCCATCTATTCTGCTTTTCGCGGGAACCCATCTTTTGTTGTATGCTGCTACACGTCGCCTTTTTCATGAGCGGGCAGCCCTATGGGCAGTGGTGCTTTTGAATCTTTCCTTCATTTTCACCTTTCCCGTTGCCACCTGGTGCCAACCCGATGCCCCCCTGCTCTTTTTCTGGATGCTCTCGGTATACTTGTCGGTTCGAATATTTTTCCCATCGCCTGCAGACGAGCCCGGAAAAGGTAAATTCCTTCTTTGGGCCTGCCTGGGATTGAGCATCGGACTGGCCACCTGGTCGAAATACCATTCCGTTTTTTTACCTGCCGGCCTTTTTTTGTTCATGGCGTTCCATAAACAACATCGCCACTGGCTTAAAAAACCCGCCCCCTACCTGGGTTTTTTGCTTTTCCTCCTGATTTTGCTTCCTCTTATCCTCTGGAATTACAGGAACGACTGGGTTTCTTTTTCCCTGCAATTTTCTCGTGCACTTCCGGAAAAAGGCCTGAGCCTGCATCCCGAATGGTTGCTTCGGAATATTGTCGGGCAGGCCTTATGGCTTTCCCCCTGGATTTGGTGGCCCCTGATGGGGCAACTGGTGCGAACAATCCAAAGCATGAAAACCGATCCGAAAAATGCCTTCCTTTTTTGGCTGGCTGTTCTACCCATCCTCTTTTTCACCCTGATCACCCTTTGGGCCGACACACAATACCGGTTTCACTGGCAGGCGCCCGGCTATCTGATTTTGTTGATTCCCCTGGGACATTCGTTTTCGCGAAAAGAAACAATTAACCCGGCCCCGATCCGGCGCTTTGTTGTTGCCGCTTCCCTGTTACTTCTGTTGCTGTCCGGAGTGTTCACAGCCCACATGATTACCGGATTCTGGCAATTCTGGGGCCCTGGAAAAATTACCCGGATGACCGGTGGCCATTATGACCCCACCCTCGAAGGGGTTGATTTTGATGCGATTCGTGAACGTTTCGAAAAGAATGGATGGCTCGAAAACCCCAATGTTTTTGTTGGAGGTGTGCGCTGGTGGCAAGCCGGCAAAACCGACTGGGCGCTTCGGTGCAAAAAAGAAATGGTGGTTTTCGACCGAAACATCAGTAATTATACCCTCTACCAAAATCCTTCGCTGTTAATTGGCAAGGATGCCGTTATTGTGCGTTTCCCGGGAAATAACTCCCCCCCGGATGTTGCACTCTACTTTGATACCCTAACCCGGCTCGAAGATATCGAAATAATCCGGGGCGGGAGGACCGAATTGCTCCTGGAGGTTTTTTACGGAACCCGATTCCATCGGCCCGATACCGGCAAAGAAGATTATTTGTTTGGTGGAAACCGCTGATCCAAATTTATTAAAGAACAACGCTTACCCATGCATGGGGATCGGGTTCGCAGCCGTACTGGATGTTGATGAGTTTCTGGTATAACTTCAGGGATACAGGCCCGGGTTCATCGCCATAGAAATAACGTTTGTCAACGTCGGCATCGTAAACACTTCGGACCGGTGAAAGGACAGCGGCAGTTCCGCAAGCGCCGGCTTCGGAGAATTCGGCCAGCTCTTCGACGGGTATTCTTCGCTGCTCAACGGTCATTCCCATATCAAGAGCCAGTTGCTGCAGGCTTTTATTGGTGATGGAAGGCAGAATGGAATCCGACTTTGGGGTGATATAGGCATTGCCTTTGATGCCGAAGAAATTGGCCGGACCGCATTCGTCGAGGTATTTCTTTTCCCGGGCATCGAGATACAAAACAGCCGAATAGCCTTCGTGGTGGGCTCGTGTTCCGGCAACCAGGCTGGCCGCGTAATTCCCGCCTACCTTAATATTTCCGGTTCCCAGGGGAGCCGCCCGGTCGTATTGCCGATAGATGACATAATCGGTTGGTTTAAAACCGGCTTTAAAATAGGGACCTACAGGCATCACAAAAACAATGAAAAGATACTCATCGGCGGGTTTCACACCGATCTGGGGGCCTGTACCAATCAGGAGCGGACGGATATACAGGGAAGCGCCCGATTCGTAAGGCGGAACAAAATGGCTGTTCATCCGGATGGCCAGGAAAACGGCTTCTTCGAATTTTTCAACCGGTAGCTCGGCCATCAGGATACCCCGGGCCGACGATTGCATGCGCAAGGCATTATCCTTTATCCGAAAGACCCTTATTTTCCCATCCTTTCCACGGTACGCTTTCAATCCTTCAAAGGCTTCCTGACCGTAATGAAGACAGGTAGCACCCATGTGCATCGAGATCTGATTGGATGAAGAAAGTTCCAATTCACCCCATTTCCCGTTCCGGTAATAACAACGTACATTATAATCGGTATCACGATAACCGAAACCCAAATTTTTCCAATCAAGATTTTCCATTGTATTCACCCATCAATAGTTTTTACATTTCTTTTTCAATTTGTCCCAAAAGTAAGGAATCTGAAAAACATAAAAAGACTTTCGAACCATAATTTTATCCAACCGGATCCACGAAAAAGCCCCGGTTCGAAAACCAGGGCTTCTTCAGATATTATCCATGCAGTTTATTCACTCTTTTTGGATCGTTTGATCGTATCGAAAGCAACCGGAGTAGCAACAAAGATGGAAGAGTAAGTTCCGATTCCAATACCGATCAGAAGCGCAAAGATGAAGCCCCGGATCGATTCTCCGCCGAAGAGGAAAATGGCCAGCAGAACGACCAGGGTCGACAATGAAGTATTCATGGTACGCCGCAGGGTACTGTTGATGGCATTGTCCATATTGTTCTCGACTGTTCGCTTGGGATACAGTCCTGTATATTCCCTTATTCGGTCGAAGATGATTACCGTGTCGTTGATCGAGTACCCAATTACCGTCAGAATGGCCGCGATAAAGGCCTGGTCAATTTCGAGTGAGAAAGGCAGGATCCCGCTGAAAAGCGAGAACATACCCAGGGTAATGATCGAGTCGTGGGCCAAAGAAGCAACTCCGCCCAATCCGTACTGCCATTTCCGGAAACGGATGAGAATGTACAAAAAGATGGCGGCAAGGGCCAGGGTAAGGGCAATCATAGCGTCGCGCTGGATATCGTCCGAAATGGTAGGGCCTACCTTGGTCGAACTCATGATGTAGTTCTCGGTAAAATCCTGTTTGCTGATTTCGCCGGTAACGGGTTTCAATCCCTGGTACAACATGTCTTCGATCTGGTTATCGATGGTGGCACTTTCATCGTCAATATGATAATCGGTGGTAATGCGCACCTGGTTGTCGCTACCAAAGGTTTTCACCTCGGGGGCATTGCCAAACTCATCGGCCAGTATCGCCGATATATCAGCCACCTTTACATCTTGCTTGAAGTTTACAACATAGGTTCTGCCTCCTTTGAAATCAATGCCAAAATCAAATCCTTTGGTAACCATGGAGGTGATGGAAATAGCAATCAAAATTCCGGAAATGATATAAGCAACCTTCCGTTTGTTCACAAAACGGATGTGCATATTCTGAAGCAGATTGGTGGTCATTTTCGAAATAAATTTTACCTGCCGGTCCCTACCCAGCATATTTTCAAATACCAGGCGGGTGATAAAGATGGAGGTAAAGAGTGAGGTGCCGATACCAATGATCAGGGTAGTGGCAAAACCTTTAATCGGTCCCGATCCGAAGAAATAAAGAACAATACCGGTCAAAAGGGTGGTTACCTGCCCGTCGATAATGGCGGAATAAGCATTCCGATACCCATCCTTTACGGCCAGTTTTAAACCTTTCCCCCCGCGCAATTCATCGCTTATACGTTCGTAAATCAGCACGTTGGCGTCAACAGCCATACCCATGGTCAATACAATACCGGCGATGCCCGGGAGGGTTAGTACGGCACCAAAAGATGCCAGTACGCCGATCAGGAAGAAAAGGTTGGTAAGAAGCGCCACGTTAGCTACAGCCCCGGCGTGATAACTGTACATGAAAAGCATGTAAAGCAGTACAAGCACGAAGGCAATCAGGAAGGAATACATACCCGAATTGATTGATTCCTGACCCAACGAAGGACCCACAACATATTCTTCGACTATGTTGGCCGGAGCAGGCATCTTCCCGCTTTTCAGCATGTTGGCAAGGTCTTTGGCTTCTTCAACGGTAAAATTTCCGGTGATGTTCGACCGGCCTCCGGTGATTTCGACCTGTACCGTAGGATACGACACAACATAATTATCGAGTACGATGGCAATGGATTTCCCAATGTTATCCTTCGTCATGCGGGCCCATATTTTTGCGCCTTCGCTGTTCATGTTCATGTTCACCTCAGCCGAAGCCTGACCCTGTCCGAAATCCTGGCGGGCATCGGTAATCACGCCGCCATCGAGCGGGGCGCGTCCGTCGCGTGTGGTAATCTTCAGGGCAATCAGTTGGTAGAAATTCCCATTTTCATCGAAGGGTTTTTGGTGCCATGTCAGTTTCAGATCCCTGGGAAGCAATGCCTTTACCTGGGGCAGAGAGAAGTATTGGTTCACTTTTGCCGTATCGCCAAAGTGCGAGAAGCCAATGATCGGGCCGTTGAACAACTGTCCCTGGTTGTTGGCATTAGGGGTTAAAACGGCAAAAAGCGGAAAATCTTTGGCAACGTCAACATTTTGATCAACCCGAGCGCTGTCGCTGGTGGTTTTTAGTTCATCGAGCAGCGATAATTCATCACCGGCCGCCGAATCGGCTGCGGTTTCTTCGACCGAAGCTGTTTCGGGCGCCTCTTCTGCGACAGTCTCGTTAAGAACCTGTTCGTTAATTGTCTCTATTGGATTTTCGGTAGCAGGAGCGGATTTTTCTGTCCCCACGTTCATGTCCTTCAATAGTTCATTAACGTCGAGCAGGAAAGGATAAACCTCGCTGTTTTCATAGGTTTCCCAAAACTCGAGCGAGGCGGTACCCTGCAACAAGGTCCGCACACGGCTTTTGTCTTTTACACCGGGTAGTTCCACCAGGATCCGGCCGCGCTGCGATAGTTTTTGGATATTGGGTTGGGCAACGCCAAAACGGTCGATACGCGAACGAAGAATATTGAACGAATTATCGATAGCTGCATCGGCCTCTTCTTCTATCACTTTCAATACCTGTTCGTTGGTTGAACTGAAGGTGATCCGTTCTTTCAGCTCGGGCGTAAGAAAGTTGGCGGCCATACGGGCATTCGGGTCAATTTCTTCAAATGCCTGACCAAACAAGGCAACAAAGTCTTCCTGGCTGCTTTTTTGTTTTTCCTGGGCAAGCCGAATCGCGGCATTGAAAGTCGAGTCCTTGCTGTAGTTCGACAAAGCCCGGACCAGGTCGACCACGGAAATTTCGAGCGTTACGTTCATACCGCCCTTCAGGTCGAGACCCAAATTAATTTCCCGTTGCTTTACCTCTTTATAATTGTACTTACGAATCCATAAAAAATTATACACGGTTTCGCTTGAAATAGAATCGAGGTAATGTACTTCTTTTAATAAATCGCCTCCCGATGCTTCTTTTGCATCCTTTTCAACGCTCCGGGCGATAAAAGTAAAGGATAACTGATAGAAACAAACCAAGGCCAGCAAAATTGCAAAAAGCCTTATAACACCTTTGTTTTGCATTTGTTTTAAAATTTTATTAATTCTTCTTCAAGGTTTTTTTCTGAACGGCAAATATATTCTTTTTTTATGAACGAAGCCGGCTTAACAGAAAAAATCATCGCTAAAATGCTTTGGTTCAACCTTCAATTTTGCATTCAAAATCTCTTTCAAAGGATACGGGCTGTTCCATCGCGGTTTAGAGAGCTACGAACGGTCATAGGTTCAGCAGATTCAGTCTTTTCGGTACAACTTCTTTTTTTTACCTTTACTCCTGGATGCATTTCAAAACGTATCGATACAGAAAACACGAATACCTTGAAACAAGCCATCCCGGTTTATCGGGATAAACCATGATGATTCAATGTATAGCAAGTTCTATAAGATGCCAAAAATTTTAAATTTAATCGAATGAAACCAAAACGATTTGCCGTTGTACTGGCCGGATGCGGAGTATACGACGGCTCGGAAATTCATGAAGCCGTGCTTACCCTTTTGGCCATCGATAAGGTAGGATCGACCTGTCAGTGTTTTGCCCCCGACATGGAACAATTCCATGTCATCAATCATTTAACAGGAGAAACCGAAAAACAAAGCCGGAATGTTTTGACCGAATCGGCCCGGATTGCCCGGGGAAATGTTAAAAAGATCACGCATTTCGATCCCGTTGATTTTGACGCGCTGATCATTCCCGGAGGATTTGGCGTGGCCAAAAACCTGTGCACTTTTGCCCTCGACGGCCCGAATGGCCGGGTCAACCCCGATGTCGAATCGGCCATTCAACGGGCTTATAAAGCCGGTTTGCCTATTGGCGCACTGTGCATTGCCCCGGCCCTGTTTGCCCAGGTTTTGGGAAACATCACCGTTA
>Ga0116164_10002825_pt1 | contig 12200 bp, 9 predicted proteins | sample AD_UKC109_MetaG_FD_89888 | JGI IMG/M metagenome (GOLD analysis project Ga0116164, IMG submission 89888) | Active sludge microbial communities of municipal wastewater-treating anaerobic digesters from Hong Kong - AD_UKC109_MetaG | ecosystem: Engineered > Bioreactor > Anaerobic > Digestate... | reverse complement strand
CCGGCGCTCCTCGCTGATGGGCAGTGCCGCGCCGAGGTCGAGCTTCACTTCCTCGGCGGTGCGGTCACCGATCAGGATGTTGAACTCGCGTTTGATGTAGTTGGTAATGGCGTCGTCCATCTTCACGCCGCCCACGCGGATGGAGTGGCTGATCACCACGCCGCCCAGCGAAATAATGGCGATGTCTGTGGTGCCGCCCCCGATATCAACCACCATGCAGCCGTTTGGCTCAAACACGGGCAGGCCGCTGCCAAGCGCCGACGCGAAGGGCTTTTCCACCAGATACACCTTGCGCGCGCCTGAGGCCCTTGCGGCTTCCAGCACCGCGCGGCGCTCGATGGGTGAAATGGACGACGGGCAGGTCAGGAAGGCTCTGGGCTTCATCAGATAGCTGGAGCCGATGGCCTTGCGCATAAAATACTGAATCAGTATCTGCGCCATTTCAAAGTCGGAGATAATCCCCTCGCGCATGGGGCGGATGGCCGTGATGCCCTCGGTGGTGCGGCCCAGCATAATCTTGGCATCGTCGCCCACGGCGCGGGCGCGCTGTTTGTGGTCGTTGGTCACCACGACGATCGTAGGCTCGTTGACCACGATCCCCTTGCCTTTGACATAGACAAGCGTATTGCTGGTGCCCAGATCGATCCCCAAATCACGCGCCACAAATCCCATGTATCGCACATCCTATTTCAACAATTTTTACGGGTAGAGGCCTGCATCCTCCAAAAGCTCTTTCACTTCGCACAGGGGAAGCCCGATGACATTGGAGGGGCTGCCGACAATGCGGTCAATGAACATGCTGCCGGTTCCCTGCATGGCGTACGCACCGGCCTTATCCATGGGTTCCTCGGAGGCGGCGTACCGGGCAAGCTCGGTCTTGCCGATGCTGCGAAACAGCACGTCGGTGGTTGCCGTGCGTTTTAAAATGCTTCCGTCCGGCAAAAACAGGCAAACGCCCGTCACCACCTGGTGCGTATGGCCGGAAAGCGCAGAAAGCATCCGCTCCGCCTGCTCGTGGGTTTCCGGTTTGCCAAGCACCGCGTTATCCAGGCAGACCAGCGTATCTGCCGACAGCACCGGATATCCGGGATAGCGCCCGAAAATCTCCGCGCCCTTTTGCAGCGCCAGCGCCTGCACCTGGTCCAGCCCCGTACCCTGGGCGATTTCCTCGACCGAGGATGGAATCACGGCAAACGGGACGCCGAAATACGCCATCAATGCGCGCCTGCGGGGCGATGCCGACGCCAGGATGAGCCGCGCCTGATTCAGCGTGGTTTCCATACATTCGCCCCTTTCCGAAATAACCATCCTTTGACATTGCATTATACCATATCAGATTTGGAGCGTACACCCCTGCAAGGATTTGTTGCAATCATGTTACGAAAAATCCGCCGCAGGATACGGCGGATTTTAGAGTCGCATAACCGGCTGATCAGGGCTGCTTTGTGCCGCGCATCACGATGTAGGAAAGCGGCAGGCAGGCGATCGCGGTCGCCAGCTGCAGGGTTTCCCAGTGCTCCTCGACGAAGCGGATCACGTCCTGCAGCCATTGCAGCCATTGCAGGCCCAAAAGCACCATCTGCCCCTGGTTATCGCCCTGCACCACCGACAACGCCTCGCGCACGGCGGGGATGAGCATCAAGATCACAAACATCAGCGGAACGCCGATGGACACGCTGATGGTCAGCACCTTAAAGCGCCGCAGCATGCACCCGTACAGGTAGAAGATCGACGTCCACTCCAGCGTGTACAATAAAAGTCCCGGCAGATCATTCAGGCCATGGGTCAGCGCGGCGCTGAACAGCGAAGCGCTCATGCCATAATGCACGGGGCTTACGCTGGACAGGGGAAATAACAGCCCGGCAATGAGCATATTGATCAGGAAGGTCGCAATCAGCAGCGCGACCATACCAAGCAGCTGCCCCAGAACGCTTCCAAGCCACACCGACGTGCGCGGCGTGCCAAAACGGATCAGGAAACGGGATCCGCGCCCCGCCGTGATGATGCCGACAATGAATGCCGCAAAGAAAACGATCTCAAAGCTGCCGCGAATGCCATCGAAGCTGTAAAAGCCTCTGAAAACCATCGGCGCCAGCAACGCCAGCATTTGCGCGGCGAGCACGATGATCAGCGCCCAGGCCACCAGCCTGCCGATATTCTTGTAATGATAGCGGAGCACGCCCGCAAAGCGTGATGTTTTCACCCATTCAGCCATTGCGCTGCGCCTCCTTTTCTTCCGTGAGGAACACGAACAGCCTTTGCAGCCCGATGGGCGCGCTGCGAACGCGCTTGTCCGCTTTTATTTTTTCCATCGTTGCGTCATCCAGCTGTACATGGCGCACCAGGATGCCCGCGACCTCCTCTTCCTTGAGGAGCTTGCAGTCCCGGGTCAACTCCATCACGTCCGCGGCGTCGCCGGATACGCTCAGCGTACCCTTTTGCAGCTCCTCCACCGTGCCCTCACACAGCAGGTTGCCGTCGTCGATCATCACGGCATAATCCAGGAATCGGGTCACCTCGTCGATCAAATGGGTGGAAATCAGGAAGGTACGACCCTCGTCGCGCTTCTTCTGCTCCACCAGCAGGTCGTAAAAGCGCTCACGCATCACGGCGTCCAGGCCCAGGCTCGGTTCATCGATAATGGTAAAGGGCGCGCGGCTGGCAAGCCCCACAATGAGCATGAGGCTGGTCTGCATGCCGCGGCTGAAGGTTTTGATTTTGCGGTTCTCCGGCAGATCGAAGCGCTTGAGCAGCGCGTGGGCCAGCTCGGCGTCCCAATTGGGGAACAATCCGGCGGAGACGAAGAACAGATCCCTGATTTTGGGAAGCTTGCCGAAGTCCGGCGTATCGCCGATGATGCACAAAAGCCCCAGCGCTTTGGCATGATCCCATACCTTCTGATCGGCAATGCGCACACAGCCGCCGCTGGGCTTGAGCATACCGCCCACAATGCGCAGCAGCGTGGACTTCCCTGCGCCGTTGCGTCCGAGCAGGCCTACGATCTGCCCCTTGGGAATGGCAATGCTCAGTCCCTTGAGCGCCTGCGTTTTTCCAAACAGGCGGCTGACCTGATTCACTTGTAGCATATTTTGAGATTCCATATGACTCCCTTGCGTCGTGCTTGTGTCTATTTGACGATGATGTTGCATAGCCTGCCCGGCACAAAGATCAGCTTGACAATTTTGCGGTCGCCAAGCAGAGCCTGCACCTCCGCGTGCTTGGGCAGCACCTGGTCGGCCTGCTCCCGGGTCATGTCGGGATCAATCATGATGCGGCCGCGCACCTTGCCGTTGATCTGGATGGCGATTTCCACCTCGGAGCGCTTCATGGCTTCCTCGCTGTAGGCGGGCCAGGGCTCAAAGGTCAGGCCGGAGCCAAAGCCCATGCGCTCCCACATCTCCTCGCAGATGTGCGGGGACACGGGGTACAGCAGCAGGACCAGGGTTTTCAGCTCATCCTTCGTACAGCCGTCCGCCGCGTAGAACTCGTTGACGAGCGTCATCATCTGGGCGATGGCGGTGTTATACTTCATGGCCTCATAATCGTCGCCGACCTTCTTGATGGTCTCGTGCATCAGCGGCGTCAGCGCCTTTTGATAGCCTTTGCCGTCCTTGATCATGTCCATCAGCCGCCATACGCGGTCCAGAAACCTGCGGCAGCCGCGCGCCCCGTTGGGGTTCCACGGAATGGCCTGATCAAACGCGCCCATGAACATTTCGTACATGCGGGTGGCGTCCGCGCCGATCTCGTCAATGCAGTCGTCGGGGTTGACGACGTTGCCGCGGGATTTGCTCATCTTGTCGCCGTTTTCGCCCAGGATCATGCCATGGCTGGTGCGTTTCTGGTAGGGCTCCTGGCAGGGCACAACGCCGATATCGTACAGGAACAGGTGCCAGAACCGGCTGTATAAAAGGTGCAGCGTGGTATGCTCCATGCCACCATTGTACCAGTCGACGTTCATCCAGTACTTCAGCGCATCAAAATCGGCAAACGCCTGTTCATTATGCGGGTCGCAGTAGCGCAGGAAGTACCAGCTCGACCCCGCCCACTGGGGCATGGTATCGGTCTCGCGCTTGGCGGGGCCGCCGCATTTGGGGCAGGTGGTATTCACCCAGTCGGTAATGGCTGCAAGCGGGCTTTCGCCGGTATCGGTGGTTTCATAATTTTCAACGTTTGGCAAAAGCACAGGAAGCTCCGCTTCCGGCACGGGCACCATGCCGCAATGCGGGCAGTGCACAATGGGAATCGGCTCGCCCCAGTAGCGCTGGCGGCTGAATACCCAGTCGCGCAGCTTGAAGTTGATCTTCTTTTCGCCCAGGTTCTGTTCCACCAGCCAGGCGATGATCTTTGCCTTGGCGTCGGCCACCTTCAGACCGTTCAGGAATCCGCTGTTGACCAGAATGCCGTCGCTGACATCGGTATAGGCTTCCTTTTCGATATCCCCGCCCGCGATGACTTCAATAATGGGCAGGCTGAAGGTTTTGGCAAACTCCCAGTCGCGCGTATCGTGCCCCGGCACGGCCATAATCGCGCCGGTGCCGTAGCTCATCAGCACGTAATCGCTGACCCAGATGGGAATCAGCGCGTCGTTCACGGGGTTGACGGCTTTCAAGCCGTGCAGCTCCACACCGGTCTTATCCTTGTTCATTTCGGTGCGTTCAAAGTCGCTCTTTTTGGCGGCCTGCTCGCGGTACTCCAAGACTTCACTATAGTTTCTGATATCCGCCTTATACGCGTCGATCAGCGGATGCTCCGGGCTGACCACCATGTAGGTCGCGCCAAACAGCGTATCCGGGCGGGTGGTGAACACGCGGAGTGTTTCATCCTTCCCCGCGATTTTGAAATCGACCTCCGCGCCTTCGGAACGCCCGATCCAGTTGCGCTGCTGGGTTTTCACCTTTTCGATGAAGTCCAGATCGTCCAGGCCGTTTAGGAGCTTCTCGGCGTACTGCGTGATGCGCAGCATCCACTGGCTGCGCACGCGGCGCACCACCTGGCCCCCGCAGCGTTCGCACACGCCGCCGACGACCTCCTCGTTGGCAAGGCCGACCTTGCAGCTTGTGCACCAGTTGATGGGCATCTCGTGCTTGTAGGCCAGACCGTGCTCATGGAGCTTCAAAAATATCCACTGAGTCCACTTGTAATAATCCGGGTCGGTGGTATCCACCTCGCGGGTATAATCAAACGAAAACCCGAGGCGCTTGAGCTGCGAGCGAAAATGCGCAATATTGTCCTTCGTCACCTTTGCGGGATGAACGTGGTTTTTGATGGCATAGTTCTCCGTGGGCAGGCCGAACGCGTCATACCCGATGGGATAGAGCACATTGTAGCCTTCCATGCGGCGCTTGCGGCAGATGATATCCATCGCGGTGTTGGAACGCGGATGGCCGACGTGCAGCCCCGCGCCGGAGGGATAGGGAAACTCGATCAGGCCGTAAAATTTGCGCTTTTCGCTTGGATACTGCGCTTCAAAGGTGCCCTCGTCATCCCATTTCTTTTGCCATTTCGCTTCGATGGGCGCCGGATCGTAGGGCATGAATTCTGGATTGCTCATATCAATACTCCTCTTGAGACTTTTTCACGATCAGGACTGCTGCAAGCTCTGGTACTGCTCCAGGAAATTGATCCCGATCGCCAGTCTTTGCAGCGTTTCGTCCTTCCCCAGCAGATACGCGATCTCCGTCGCGCCGCCCGGCGTGGAGGGCAGCCCCGACAGCGCAACGCGCACAGGCCACATCACCTGGCCGGTTTTCCACTCGTTTTCGGTGGCCAGCTCCATCAGGCATTCCTTGAGGCTGTCCTCGCTGAAATCCTGTAAAGCCGCCACCCTGGTAAGGGCGAGTTTGAGTACCGTAAGGCTCAGGGCGGGGTCGGTTTTCATCTTTTTATGGGAGTACAGGTCGATTGCATAGTCCGGAAGCTCCGAAAGGAACTGAACCATTTCCGGCACCTGGTTGAACACTTCGGTGCGGCCGTGCATGAGCTCCGCCAGGCGGCGGTAATCGATGCCCTTGCCAAGCAAAACCTTGTCAAACCAGGGGGTTACGGTTCTCAGGTAGTCCTCGAAGTCCATTTTCTTGATATACTCGGAGTTGAACCAACGGAGCTTATCGGTGTTGAAAATCGCCGGCGATTTGGACAGGCCGTCCGTGTCGAACACTTCGACCAGATCGTCAAGCGTGAAAAACTCGCGGTCGTCCTTGGGCGCCCAGCCCAACAGCGCGATAAAGTTGATAATCGCGTCGCGCACATAGCCCTGCTCCAGCAGGTCCTCAAAGGTCGGGTCGCCGTGCCGCTTGGAAAGCTTGCGGGTCGCGTCCTTCATCACCACGGGCAGGTGCATGTAAATAGGAGGCTGCCAGCCGAACGCTTCGTATAAAAGGTTGTACTTGGGCGTGGAGCTTAAATACTCCGTGCCACGGATGACATGGGAAATCTGCATGGTGTGGTCGTCAATCACGTTGGCGAAGTTATAGGTCGGCAGCCCGTCCTGCTTGATCAGCACGTTATCGTCCAAAATCGCACACTCGGTTTCCACATGGCCGTACAGCAAATCCTCAAAGCTTGCAACGCCCACCTCAGGGATGTTCTGGCGGATGACGTACGGCTCGCCGCTTTCCATGCGGCGCTTGGCCTCGGCCTTGTCGATGTGCAGGCAATGCTTGTCGTACTTCCACTGCTCGCCTTTGGCGGTTGCCGCATCGCGCCGCTGCTGCAATTCCTCTTTGGTGCAAAAGCAGGGGTAGGCCGCGCCGCTTTCCACCAGCTGCATGGCATAGGGCATGTACATATCTTTTCGCTGGGACTGGATATACGGTCCGAAGGGGCCGCCAACATCGGGGCCTTCATCGTAATCAAGCCCCGCCTTGTGCATGTCCTCGTAAATCAGCTCGACAGCGCCGGGCACCTCGCGTTCCTGATCGGTGTCCTCGATGCGCAGGATGAATTTGCCGCCGCGCTGCTTGGCAAACAGGTAGGCGTACAGCGCCGTGCGCAGCCCGCCCAGGTGCATATAGCCCGTGGGGCTGGGCGCAAAGCGCGTGCGAATCTCAGTCATTGTTCGATCCTTTCATAACCTTGGAGAAGGTATCCTTCAGGCCCACGGTGTGGTTAAACACCGGCAGGGCGTCTGTGGAATCCTGGTCCATGCAATAATAGCCCATGCGCAGGAACTGGAAGGTATCCCCCACCTTGGCGGATGCAAGCGATTTCTCCATGAAGCCGTGGCAAACCTCCAGGCTGTTGGGATTGAGCGTTTCCAAAAAGTTCTTGCGCTCCTCGCCTTCAAGAATCTGCTCGTCGAGAAGCTGGTCAAACACCCGCGCTTCCATGGGCAGGCTTTGGGTGGCGCTTACCCAGTGCAGCGTGCCCTTCACCTTGCGCAGCGCGCCTTCGCTGCCGTTGCGGCTATCAAGATCCACCGAGCAGTACACGCAGGTGACGTTGCCGTTTTCATCCTTGTCGCAGCGCTCGCCCTTGATGATATACGCGCTCTTGAGCCGCACCTCGCCGCCGATAAACAGGCGGAAATATTTCCTGGCGGGGACTTCCATGAAGTCTTCCTGCTCAATGTAGAGTTCTTTGGTGAAGGTCACCGTGCGCTCGCCCATTTCGGGATGGCCGGGGTGGTTTTCGATGGGCAGCTCGTCGGTCATGCCCTCGGGCCAGTTCAAAAGCACCACCTTCAGCGGGCGCAGCACCGCCATGGCGCGGGGGGCAGTCTCGCTTAAGCTGTCGCGCACGCAGTGCTCCAGCAGGGCGAAGTCCACCTCGCTGTCGGCCTTGGCCAGCCCGATGCGGTCGATGAAATCACGAATGGCCGCGGAGGTATAGCCGCGCCGCCGCATGGCGCACAGCGTGGGCATGCGGGGGTCGTCCCACCCGGCGACGATGCCCTTCTCCACCAGCATGCGGAGGTAGCGCTTGGACATGATGGTGCGGGTGATGTTCAGGCGGCTGAACTCAATCTGCCGCGGCCTGCCCGGCAGCATATCCTTGGCATGCTCCACCACCCAGTCGTACAGCACCCGGTGATCCTCATACTCCAGCGAGCACAGGCTGTGGGTTACGCTTTCCAGCGCGTCGCCGATGGGGTGGGAATAATCGTACATCGGGTAGATGCACCACTGCTTGCCCGTGCGGTGATGCTCCCGGTATAAAATACGGTACATGGCGGGATCGCGCATGTTCATGTTGGGGCTTGCCATATCAATCTTCATGCGCAGGATCATGCTGCCCTCGGCATGCTTGCCCGCCTTCATTTCTTCAAACAGGCGCAGGTTTTCGTCCACGCTGCGGTCGCGGTAGGGGCTGTTTCTCCCCGGCGCGGTCAGCGTGCCGCGGTACTCGCGCACTTCCTCGGGGGTGAGGCTGTCCACATAAGCAAGGCCGCGCTTGATCCAGTCAATGGCAATATCGTAGCAGGCCTGGTAATATTCGCTGGCGAAACGAACGGGCCCGTCCCAATGAAAGCCGAGCCAGCGGATATCTTCCATGATACCGTCGACAAACTCGGTCTCCTCTTTGGCGGGGTTGGTGTCGTCAAACCGCAGGTTGCACTTGCCGCCAAAGTGCTCGGCGGTGGTGAAATCCGCAGCGATGGCCTTACAGTGGCCGATGTGCAGGTAGCCGTTGGGTTCCGGGGGGAAGCGGGTCTGGATTTGCTGGTAGCGCCCGCTCTCCAAGTCTTCATCGATGAAATCCCAGATGAAATTCGTCTTTTTCACAGGCGTTTCCATACTATTTCCCTTCCTTTCCCAGATTCCAAACTATTATATAGGGAAAACCATGGCTTGACAAGGCAAAGCGCAAATCTGTACAGGCGCTTCATCAAACCTTTGCGAGCCCTTTACACGGCGGCAAATACAACAGTTTCACAGGAGCAACATTTATTGTTCTCTCCCTGTTTTCGCAATTGACATCAGTACAGCGTAGAATTATACTGATACTTGAAATTGAATATGAAGGCTCGGTTGAAGGTTTGGGGAGAGAGCGGCTTGGCCGCCGCCGAAGGTGCAAAACGCATAAGCTCTCAGGCAAAAGGACCCAGGCCCGACGAAACTCTGGAAAGCGTCTGCCGAACCAGGCGCACCGAAGAGGCAATCTGTTTCCATAAACAGAGAAACTTTCAGGTTCCGATACAGAGGCGCAAAGCACGATGTGCTTTGTGCCTTTATCATTTCCTGAAAGGAGCTATCCATGACAGAGGAACTTCTCAAAACGCCGCTGTATGACCGGCATGTGCAGCACGGCGGCAAAATCGTCCCCTTCGCGGGATACCTGCTGCCTGTGCAGTACGAGGCGGGCGTCATGAAGGAGCACCGCGCCGTGCGCGAGGGCGTGGGCCTGTTCGACGTCAGCCATATGGGCGAGGTGACCTTCCAGGGGCCGGACGCCCTGCCAAACATCCAAAACCTGCTCTGCAATGATTTTTCCACACTCCAGGACGGCCGCGTACGCTACAGCCCGATGCTCAACGCCCAGGGCGGCGTGATTGACGACGTGCTGGTATACCGCAAGGCGGAAAACGACTACCTGATGGTTGTCAACGCCGCAAACCGCCGAAAGGATGTTGCGCATATCCTCGGCCAGCGCTTCGGGGATGTGGAGTTCACCGACATTTCCGACTCGATCTGCCAAATCGCCCTGCAAGGCCCCAAGGCCGAGGCGATGATGCGCACGATCACCGATCAGCTGCCGCAAAAATACTACTCATTCATCGACCACGTGAATCTGGGCGGAATCGACAGCCTGGTCAGCCGCACAGGCTACACAGGCGAGGACGGATTTGAGCTTTACGCAAAAGCCGGGGACGGCGCAAAGCTCTTCGACCTGCTGATGGAACGCGGAAAAACGTTCGGGCTGCAGCTCTGCGGGCTGGGCTGCCGCGATACCCTGCGGCTGGAAGCCGCCATGCCCCTGTACGGCCACGAGATGGACGATACCGTATCGCCCCTGGAAACCGGCCTGGGCCGTTATGTAAAACCGGATAAGGGCGACTTCATCGGCCGCAGTGCATTGCTTGCTATGGGCGAGCCAAAGCGCGCGCGTATCGGCCTGAAAATCACCGGCCGGGGCATCGCGCGGGAGCACTACCCCGTGCTTGCAAACGGCCAGCAGATCGGCCTCACTACCAGCGGCACACACTGCCCCACCGTGGGCGCGGTAGCGATGGCGCTGGTCGACGCGCGCTATCAGGAGCCCGGCACCACGCTGCAGGTAATCATCCGCGATACTCCCGTGGAAGCTGAAATCGTGACGCTTCCGTTCTACCATAAAGCATAGGAGGACGAAACCATGGAAATCAAGCAGGGATTATGGTACGCCAAAACACACGAATGGGTGGAATTTATCGACGATATGACGGCTGCTGTCGGCCTGTCCGATTACGCGCAGCACGAGCTGGGCGATCTGGTGTTTGTCAACCTTCCGCAGGCGGGCGATACTATCGCCGTTGGCAAAATGTTTGCCGATGTGGAAAGCGTAAAGGCCGTCAGCGATATTTACGCGCCTGTGGCCGGCACCGTGTCCGAGGTGAACGAAACGCTTCTGGACGCGCCTGAGGCCATCAACCAGTCTCCCTACGAGGCGTGGATCGCCAAGGTGGAGGGCATCACTGCGCGCGGCGAGCTGATGGATGCCGACGCCTATGCCGCCTACCTGGACACGCTGTAGATTGGGGTAAAGCATGAGCCAATACCATCCGCATACCCCGGAAGAAACCCGGGAGATGCTTACTTTTCTTGGGCTGAACACACTGGATGAGCTTTTTGGGGACGTACCCCAAAGCGTTCGGGGCAGTGTGCCCAAAGCCGAGCATCCGGGCCTGACCCAGATGGAAACCCTGCGGGAGATGCAGGCCCTGGCGGCGGAAAACACGCAGTATACGCTGACCCTTCGGGGCGCGGGCTGCTACGATCATTTCATCCCGCCCATCGTGCCGCAGCTGGCAAATAAAAAGGAATTCCTGTCCGCCTATACGCCCTACCAGGCGGAGCTTTCCCAGGGCGTATTGCAGGCGATTTTTGAGTACCAGACGCTGATTTGCGAGCTGACGGGCATGGATGCCTCCAACGCGGGCGTGTACGATTTTGCCACCGCCGCCGCCGAGGCCGCCATGATGTGCCGCGAGCGCAGCCGCAGCGTGGCGCTGGTCTCCCAGGCCGTTCATCCCGATACCCTCGCCGTGATGAACACCTACGGCTTTGGCACGGATACACAGGTGCGCACCGTGCCGCTTAAGGACGGGCGCACGGATCCCGCAGCGCTCAGGGAAATGCTGAGGGAGGACGTTGCCAGCCTCACCATTCAGCAGCCCAACTACTTCGGCCAGCTGGAAGATGTTGCCGCCCTGTTCCAGGCCGCGAAGGAAGCGGGCGTCAAGTGCATTCTGGCGGTCAATCCCCTGTCGCTTTCGCTGCTGCCCAGCGGCGCGGAGGTCAAGGCGGATATCGTCTGCGGCGACGTACAGCCCTTCGGCCTGCCGATGATGTACGGCGGCCCGCACGCGGGCTTCATGGCCTGCACCAAGGACATGATCCGCAGGCTGCCGGGCCGCATTGCCGGGCAGACCGCCGATGCGGACGGCCGCCGTGCCTTTGTGCTGACGCTGCAAGCGCGCGAGCAGCACATCCGGCGCGAAAAGGCATCCTCCAACATCTGCACCAATCACGCGCACAGTGCGCTGACCGCATCGATATATTTAACGTACATGGGCCTGCAGGGCATCACCGCCGTGGCGGAAAGCTGCGTAAGCAAAGCGCACTACTTCGCGCAGGAGCTTTGCAAGATCAAGAGTGTCAATCTGCGATATAATGGCGAGTTCTTTCACGAGTTCGTCACCGACCTACCAAACCCCGCCAGAGTGGAGGCCGCGCTGCATGAGTACGGCATATTATCCGGCTTGCCCCTGGACGGCGGCATGCTCTGGGCTGTGACCGAAAAGGCAAGCAAGGCGCAGCTGGACAGAGCCGTCAAACTGGTACGGGAGGTGTGCGAAGGTGAATAAGGAAAGCATGCTGAGTTTTGAAAAGAGCCACGCGGGACGCGGCACCAACGTGATTCCCGCGCCGGACGTTCCTGCCTATGCCCTGCCCGTGCGCCGCGCCGTGCCGCCGGTACTACCGGAAATGGCCGAATGCGACGTGGACCGCCATTACGCCGAGCTATCCCACAAAACCTTCGGCGTCAACTGCGGATTT
>Ga0116164_10002824_pt1 | contig 12201 bp, 16 predicted proteins | sample AD_UKC109_MetaG_FD_89888 | JGI IMG/M metagenome (GOLD analysis project Ga0116164, IMG submission 89888) | Active sludge microbial communities of municipal wastewater-treating anaerobic digesters from Hong Kong - AD_UKC109_MetaG | ecosystem: Engineered > Bioreactor > Anaerobic > Digestate... | reverse complement strand
GATTTCTCAGAAATCCATATCCCCGCGGCATCTTTATCCCTGCCCGGTGCACCACTTGTCTTTTTATGCTGGTTCTTGCAGAGATTCTTCTCTTTAAGCTTGGTTTTCTAAAGCCAAACTTCACGATACATCACCTTCCTCATCCATGGGAACTCTGATTTCTCCGGACATGAGTTTGGGTAACAACGTGTCACGGATTAACTGTAGTTTCGAGATTTCATATAAATTATTTGCAATTTTTTTAAACAAAGGTGTGACTCGTTTAGTATATAAGTTGATTTCATCAACGTTAAGTTTAATAGTCGGCATAATTGTAATATGCTTTGGGTATATGTGTGGCTGTGCTGACCCTGTTTGAGAGTCATAAATTTCCTTTTGACGCTTCTTGAGCATTACATACCAAAAATAAACATCTTTAGTCATTTCATAATCGATAAATGAAGAATCAGATGACCAAACAGGAACAGTCCAAAGATTAACAAAACCAGCATTTGCGCCAGAAGCAGAGATAGTAATAACGGGTGATTGAGTATTTGATACATTATGGTATGTGGCCGGTGAAAGACCTCCTGCAATAACAGGAACTTCTCCACTAATTGCGTCTTTAGAAAGCAAATTCTTGCCACGTTTCGGTGTAATGTACTCACCTATTGTTGTATCTCCTGCAGCTACATTTGGAAACATATCATCAAAATATGCCTGTGCCATATTCTCAAGGGTTTTGTTAATTTGGTTGTTGACTTCGATTTTATCGTCTAAGGTTGAGAGGATATGGGCGATGGCTTTTTGTTCTTCTATTGATGGCACTATTATAGAAAAATTTGAAAATGTGGTCTTATTTATTATCGGTACAGCTGTAGATGTTTTACTTAAATAATTTAAGTGTTTTCCCAAAATCGTCATTCCATAATATATGAAATCAGGATCAAATTTCTCATCAGGAACAATTGAATTAATCTGTTGGTTTGTTACTGTAGGCTCACTAGTTAAAACCACCTTGCCTAAATCTGATCCAATGCAACTAACACAAATAGATTTAGCTGGTAACAAACAGTTTTTAACTGAATTAAGTCCCATTTCAGAAAGAGTTCTTGCTGTACTTTTTACTTTTTTTATATTCATGTCATCGGAGGGTGTCAAAAACGGAATATTTCCCCCGTAATTCTCGCTAATAGCTGTTTTTGGGGTTTTACCAGTTACAATTTTACCGATTTCAGAAACTTTAACTTCTCTCCACTCACTAGAACTCATACCCAATACCCCCTAGATTCTTTCTGATCTCATCTTCTAACTTTCGGGATTTAGCAAAGAGTTCAGCCAGCTCAGCTGTCATATTTTCCATCTTTTCATCGAACGGGATGCCATCATCTTCTACATCTTCGATTCCTACATATCTTCCAGGTGTTAGAACATATTCATGTTCTCTGATGTCTTCGATACTAGCGGACTTACAGAAACCCTTGATATCTTCATACTCCCCATCGATATTTCGCCATTCATGATAGGTTTCAGTGATCTTACTAATATCTTCCTCTGTTAGCTCTCTGTGTCTTCTATCTATCATTTCTCCCAATTGTCGTGCATCAATAAAGAGGACTTCGTGTTCTCTTGATCTGTACTTCGGATTATCCTTCTTGTTTCTGTTCAGAATCCATAGCGATACGGGAATACCTGTTGAATAGAACAGTTTATCGGGAAGAGCGACAATGGCATCGACCATATCTTCTTCTAATAAATTCTTCCGAATTTCACCCTCGTTTGAAGTATTTGTGCTGAGTGAACCATTCGCAAGAACAATTCCTGCTACTCCGTTTGGTGCTAGATGGTAAACCATATGCTGAAGCCATGCGTAGTTGGCATTACCTGCAGGTGGAATACCAAATTTCCATCTCACATCATCCGTCAGTTGATTGCCACCCCAATCACTAATATTAAATGGCGGATTAGCAAGGATGAAGTCTGCTTTCAACGTCTTATGAAGATCGTGATGGAAAGTATCATCATGGTGTGGTCCTAGATTTGCATCAAGTCCTCTGATAGCTAGGTTCATCTTGCAAAGCTTCCATGTAGTTGAGTTCATCTCCTGACCATAGATAGAAAGGTTTTCAACTTTCCCTTGATGATCCTCCACAAACTTTTCACTCTGAACAAACATACCACCGGATCCACAACAAGGGTCATAAACTCTGCCTTGGTAGGGTTCAATCATGTCAACTAAGGTCTTAACAACGCTAGTAGGCGTATAGAATTCTCCACCGCCTTTTCCTTCAACACTGGCAAACTGGCCAAGGAAGTACTCATACACTCTACCCAGTAAGTCCTTTTCTCCATTTTGATGAAGCTTTATCGTTGAAATTAAGTCAATCAGTTCTCCCAGTCTTCTTTTATCAATTTCGGGTCTTGCATAACGCTTATCCAGTACACCCTTTAGGGATGTATTCTCTTTTTCAATAAGGATCATGGCATCATCAATCAACTGACCAATTTTGGGATCCTTTGCATTGTCTTTAATGAACCCCCACCTAGCCTCTTTTGGAACCCAGAAGATGTTCTCTGCTTCATATTCATCTCGGTCTTCTTCAAAGCCTGCACCTTCTTCAATAAGCGCATCAAACTTTGTTTCAAATTTATCGGATATGTACTTCAAGAAGATAAGCCCCAGTACCACGTGTTTATATTCACTGGCATCCATACTGCCTCTTAATTTATCAGCCGCTTTCCAAAGCGTTTCTTCAAATCCAATGTTTCCTGTGTTCTCAGTCATTTATTTACCTCCAAATGTTTAATAGTTATGATCATCAAAAACTTCAAATATTTCACCTTCAAAGCCTTCTTGTTCTGGTTCGCTACTTACCCAATCAGGTAAGACTTCGTAATAGTGAGCCAATGCTTCAACCGTTTTGTGTAGAACAGGTTCATGCTGTACTTTTTCAAGTAGTTCTACGATGAGTTTATAGGTCTCCAAATATGGATTGTTATCTACTATATCCATTGCTGCATTAAACCTTGATATGAGTTTTGCTTTTTCAATATCTCGTTCGATGGCATTCATTTCTTCTTTATCGTAAATGGGAACTTCAACAAGATCATTAATCTCTCCCAAAGAATACTGCTGTTCATGCTTTTTGATTACAGGCTTCAGATCTCTTTTCAGCTTTTCCTTCTGAATTTCTAACTGATCAATTTCACTAAGCTCACGTCCAAAGTAAAACTGATCAATACCAAAGAGTTCTTCTAATACCGGTAGATATTTCTTTGGAATGTTCTGTCGCCCTTTCACCCACATGTTAATATTTTGTTTTTTTATGCCAAGTTTTTCTGCAAGTTCTATATGCTGAAGATTAAAGAGGTTTAAAATGTACTCTAATCCAATCAAGTGCTCACCTCCTGGTGCAGGGCTATAATCCCACCTAATATTTATTGTACTTCATTTTATTGACTCGGTCAATATAAGTGTAAATATTTTCTAATTTTTTGACAATAATACTATCCACTCACCATTGTTTTGCCAATCATCTTATCAACTCACCATATCAACAATTATTTCGGCTGATATTTTTTTATTTCATCATTCTTGGATAACTTCCCTCAAAGCAAAAATCCGTGATTATCCATCCGGCTTAGAACCAGACCTCAAACTACGGAAAGCCTTTATTTACTTATCTTATTACACTCTTACTTATTCACCCTTGACATCAATACTACCGTCTCAACTGTACTTCCATTTTCCCAACTAATATCATCTATCACAGTACCATTATAATATACCGGGAATCTGAAGTGTATATGTTTTAGAAACTTGCCATTTTCAAGGCGTTCCGGATAAAGCTCAATGCTTTCCACGAAGGTTCCCATGAATTCCTTCTTCTCTGCATCTGATAATTTATCATATAACTTATCAAAGGCGATTAGAAAATTATAGATTCTGTCCCCGGACAACTGCTTTCTGCGAATATGCGCCAAACGACTTTGTATTTCATCCATATGATTTTCTGTCAGAGCCATCTCATCATATTTATCATAAAAGCGCTTTTGAAGGTCATCATATTTTTTCTCATACATAGAATCGGTTACATCAAGATTATCCATCTGGATAGCAATCTTGTCCTTTGATACCTCAAGTTGCCTCATTTTCTTCTTTAATCCATCAAGCTCCTGCTCCAGTTCAGAGGTATCAACTCTGGCTGCAATCTTCTCTCTGATACCTTTTTCAAAGTCCGGAGAAGTAACCATTTTCTTAATCAGCTCAGCTACTGCATCATTTACAATATCCTGCCCCCATTGCTTATGGTAATCGCACTTATGTCCAGTTGTACCGGTAGGATGCTTACAGGCATAATAGAAATAATCTCTATAAGTGCCACCTTTTGGATGTCTCTTACGATTTACATTACCATACATATTGGCACCACATCCCGGGCACTTTAAAATACCGGTCAAAATATGTTCGTGTTCAAGGCTATGCGTCTTAACGCGCTTCACTCCCGTAGTTTTTCTCTTATCCTGAGCCGCCTTCCATTCTTCTACGCTAATAATCGCTTCATGTTCTCCGTCTACAACCATGAATTCATCTTGTTTTACAACATGAAACTCATTTCTTTTACCCTGGACCTTCTCTGTTTTTCTTCTTCCATAGGCTAATTTACCGCAGTAAACAGGATTATCAATTACTCCTTTGACAAAAGATGCTGCAAAGCCATCAATCGTATTATTCTGGCGCTTCTTTTTCACATATCCGCTTTCATTGAGAAACGCAGCAATTGCAGATACTCCCATAGTTGTATTGATATATTTATCAAAGATGATTTTTATTACTTCCACTTCATCTTCCGCAATAAATAATGATCCATCCACTAACTTATATCCATATGGAGCAAAACCACCATTCCATTTTCCTTCTCTGGCCTTCTGCTTACGACCTTCCATAGTCTGAACAAGAATATTGTCTCTTTCAATTTCTGCAACAGCAGAAAGGACTGAAATCATAAGTTTGCCGGCATCCTTAGAAGAATCGATGCCATCCTCAACACAAATCAGGTTGACTCCAAAATCCTGCATCTTCTGAAGAGAGCTAAGAACATCAGCGGCATTTCTACCAAAACGGGAAAGCTTAAATACAAGAACATAATCAATATCATCTGTGCCTGCTTCAATCAGCTCAAGCATTTCCTTAAACTGTGGACGACCATCAACATTTTTACCGGATTTACCTTCATCAGAAAACTCTCTGACTACAACCATATCCTGATAATCAGCATATTTCTTAAGTTTTTCCTTTTGAGCATCTAAACTGAATCCATCGACCTGCATAGCAGTAGATACTCTTGTATATATGTAACAACGTTGCTTTTTCAAATAATCTCTCCTCCAAAATCTATTTCAATCATTTTGCCAACGCCGACAAAATGATTGAATATTATTGCTCCTCAATTCTATTATTGATTTTTTCAGCCTCATTCAGGACGCGAAGCTGATACTCTGCAATTTCCTTCAATGCTTCAAACCTATCTTTCTTATCCATTCCCTCACGGATCATTTGTGCGTTATGCGATTCAAGATTCGATAAAACTGTTAATTCATTTATTGTTGCGTAATCCCTAACATTACTCTTTTTTGCAAGCTCTGGATTAGCCTCTCTCTAAGCTTTTGCAGTAAAACCAAATAATGCTACATTAAGTAAATCCGCCTCTTCAGCATAAGGGAGCCACTGTAAATCCTTTCGATAATTGCATACAGGAACCAAATAATTTTTAACTGCATCCGTTTGAATTAAATAATTGTTCTTAGATAAAAATCTCTTTGCATCCCATTCAAGCTTCTGCAAATCATTTTCAGCTTCCTTTAGTCTTTGGAACTCCTTAATTAGATACAATTTGAACACCGGACTAATAGCAGAGGCAAACTCAAATGCAATATCCTTATGCGCAAACGTTCCACCGTACTTTCCACGCTTAACATACAATCCAACCGCATTAGTCTTTTCTACCCATTCTGATACGCTTGGTGTAAACGTAACAAGTCCTGCCTCTTTTTTAAAGTGTTCAGATTCGAACACTTTAAAATTCGGATTATATATTTCTTCCCATGTTGATAAAAATTCCAAAGTACTTCTATTTCTTAACCAATTTCGAATAACATCCGCAGCTCGTGAATTATCCGATTTAGCAGCTGCTATATCTGTAATACAGATATAGTCTTCTATGTCTTCATACGATACAGTAACCGGTATTCCCTGAACTGTAATAACTCTATTTTTTGCCACTACTCTGTTCCTCCTTCTCCTTATTCATCTGCTCTGCCTTCACATAATATTCCAACAGTCGCAGAAAGTATTTTGGAACACGCTTCTTGCCATGCTCCCAATCACTTACCGTCATATATGGAATTTCAAAGTACTCACAAAACTGATGCCTGTTCATACCGGTACTTTCTCTAAGCTCGATTAAAATATCTTTTGCATCTCTATCATCATTTAAAATATAGTCTGTCATATCTCCGCTCCTTTCACGCTAAGCGTCAATATTATATTATCACGCAACACGTGAATATTCAAGATTAAGTATATAATCCTGCTTGTCCCCAGACGCATTAATCCACTCATATATCAGCGCTACTTTCTGCACGGTTCCAAGTTCTATGCTATCTCCATATTTCTCGATCATTCTTGCTAAAAAATCACAGCAGCGATTAAAATCTCCCTGCTGTTGTCTTGTCATACTAATCATATATTTCCTCCATTTTTTCTAATCAACATTTCAAAAAGTCTGCTCACCTTGCTCATACTGCTCCCCTCATATCAGAATGAGCACCATGAGCAGGTATTTCTCCCATATCAGTCAAACGGTGTTTTTCCGATAACCGGGCTAAACTCCGCTTTGCATACATTATGAAAGCCTCTACAATTGCCAATACATTTCGCATCATAAATAAGTCCATAGCGTTTTTGATTCTCCTTTATATAATGCAAAAAGCCGGCAGAAGCCCTCGGCTTTTCGAGGTTATCTTCACACCAGCTCACATAGATATTATAAAAATCCGTTGAGGAGATTTTCTTGCCTGTCTCAAATTGCAAATACCCATCAGACTTCATAAATGCCAGGATATTATTTCCTTCTTCCTGGGCATCCACCAAATTCTGCTTGGCATCTACGCTCTCGGTAAACACATAGTTATTTGAAATAAGTCTTTGTAATCCTTCAAGTGCCCAAATGAAAATCCCATCCCTTTCTTTCCTAAGTTTATCAATAAGATAAGGATCATCTTCCCTACCATCAACCTTATCCTTAGTAGTCAGTATCAACTGTCTACGATAAAAACCATCAGTTTTATCATAAAGTGCATGAAGGCCGCCATTGCCAAATGCTATCAGTCTTGCATATACCACACCCTGAAAGCTCTGCTGGCCTTTTCGCTCCAAATCAATCTGATCCTCCAGTGTAACGATACTCTTTATATGATTTGTCTGAGGCAAAGCCTCCAGCTTCATATCATCGTCCACCGTAATCAACATATATTCCAGATTTGCTCTGGCAAACTTATCTACCTCAATTTTCTGTAGGCTGCAGGAATACATATTATTTCCAAACAATTCCCTGAGTACAAGACCGATTCGAGATTTGCCTTCACCACCCTTTCCAATTATGAGCATCATTTTCTGTGCCTTCGTGGTTGGCAACAGCATATATTCCATGTACTCCTGAAGTGTCAAAATGTCATCCGGATTTAAAAGTTCCTCCATAAACTTAAGCCACCTCACCGGCTTTTCTGCATTGGGATTATATATTACCGGCAATCGGTTAAGGCAAAAATCCTTCTGCGCTGAAAATTCCCCATTCAAGAATAATGTTCCATTTGCCACATGAATCCTATCCGTCTGAAGTGGCAGTGGTTCTGAATAAGCCTCAAGCTTAATCGTCTGTAATAGTTGTTCCACCTTTCTGGCAAGCCCTGATGTTACATAAGGACGAACCATAGAATAAATATCATTCTTAATTCCGGATTCATCAGATACAATGCCATCAATTGTAAAAAGTATTCCATGAATACAAATCATAGGATGCATTTTTAGGTAACACTCTGCAAATGCTCCCTCGATTATTTTGTCTTTGTCATCCAGCCAATCCATGCTATACAGCTCTCTTCTCTGTGACTCGTTGCTCACCTTCTGCAATTTTGTAGTCAAAAAGTCTTCTCTCAATATTCTCAATCTCCTTTTTCAATTCTTCATAAATTTTCTTTTGTTCCTCATCCGTTGATTCCAAAATAAAAAGTTCATAATAATAATCCACGATTTCAAAATCATCTACCGCTAACTTAAAAGGAGGACTCCAATCGGAATCCTCTATATTTTGGGGTGCATATTCAATTTTCATTTCACGCAAATAGCAATGGAGCTTTGATATTCTTTGACAAGCTCTCTCTTATCTTCTGCCCATTTCCGGTCTTTAGACTTTTTCATTTCATAATTTCTTTTTTCAAAAGAAGTGGGCAGCTTATCATCATAAAATATATGAAAGTCAGTAGCTATTTTTATAGCAGCCTCTTTCATCCCGATACCATATAAATTAGCGACAAAGTCAATCGCATCACCATGCGCCCCACAGCCAAAACAATAATAACGCTTATCAACCTTCATACTGGGATGCTTGTCCTGATGAAATGGACAGCAAATCATTTTTGCTCTATTAGGCCTTAAGCCATAATTTACTGCAGCATCATAGGCTGTAGCCTCTTCCCTTACTGCATCAAATAATCTCATCGGCATTCCTCCTTCTTCTTAGCAGACGGTTGTTCTCTTTGTTGATCAGCAAGTGCAACCTGTTCTTTCTGTTCCTTAAGCTTTGCCAAAACAGATGCTTTTGCAAAGCCCGCAATCTCATCTGTATTTTTCTTTTTCAATGCTGGATCAGCCAAAGCTTTTTCTATTTTCTTTGATATTGCACCCTTGCCTCTCCTTAAAAGTTCAACTACATGATTCAGCAATTTTATTGCAAACGGTTTATTTTCCTTTTTTATTCCGGCCTTGTCTGATTCGATTCTTCCCTTATAGGCTTCTACAATTCCAACATCTTCTTCAATCGTCATAGCACGAACTTCTTCAGCAACTACTTCACAGCCTTTTTCATAAGCAACCTTTGCTATCTCTTCTGAAAAAGTTTCTATATCTTCGATTTTAAGCTCAAGGGATTGTAGCCTAGCCTCATTATTTGCAATTTCCTCCGCCTGCTTTGCCAAAATAAAATCATTTTTCTCAAGATGCTTCTTGCCCTCAAGAGGAACCTTCTCAATCACAACTCCATATTTTTCTGCAATCTCAATATAAAGTTTTCTAACCTCCTCATCAAAAACCATCTTGGCATTATTGAATTTGTTGGATTTCTTTTCCGTATTTGGTCGTTCAAATCCCAGCGCTTCACAAGCCTTTTCCTGCTTTGGAAAATTCATTCCATAGCCATCATCAGCAAAGAAAACGTGTCTCTCATGAATATGTGGTGTTGCTTCATCCATGTGTAAAGCCCAGTCAAGTACCTGCACATGAGAACCAAATCTTTTTGAAAATTCCTCCACAAGCTCTGCTACAACCTGTGCAAAGAGAGCAGGGTCTTCATGTCCGTCTTTAGTACCTAACTGATAAACTGTTTCTTCAGGACAAGTCTTTGGGTCCTCTCGTATTTGATCCATGGTTCTGATTCTGTCTTTATGTCTGGACTTGATATGTCTCTCAGTCTGTGCATCCAAAGAATCTCCAAACTGACTGCAATAAAATGCTTTTTCAATTTCTTCAAACGAAAATCGTCTTTCAGGTCTTACCCCATCTGCACCGGCAATGTTATATCCCTGATACATATCCCAGTACACATTCATGAAACTTCTGCTTGAATCAATATGCTCAGCTGCATCAACATCAAATGTTCTGTCATTGTGCCCAGCCTTAAAAACACCATTTTCTCCTTTGCGACCATTATGTCTGGTTGCTCTTACTTTTTGTTTTGCCATTAAAATATTTCTCCTTCCTACACTAAAAAAAGGAACCGATTTTATTCGATTCCTCTTAATATGTCACTATTCATTTTTTATTTTTTCTTAAAAGACTAACTTGCATTTCCCGGCGAAGCCGCTAATTCTGCGCGAAGCGTTACAGATAATAACCCAATATTAAGTGTCGCGTCCAACACTTTATTGGGCCAAGGTTGTCACCCTGGACGGACTAAGGCGCTCCGCCCTTAACCAGGCACGGCATTTCATCCGCGACCCGATGAGGCGTTGCCCTCAACCCACAAGGTGTTTCACCCTTGACCTGACCGGATCTTGTCCTGGACCTACCAGGCTTTCCACCTGGACCCGAGCGGGAACTATCCCTGCACCCAGGCAAAGGCTCTGCCCTTGCATCCTGGCGGAGTCTTCCTCCTGCACCACGCCTAGTTTCATCGCCTTCCACACAAATAAAAAAGCAACAAATCATTATTGTGCACGGTAATGATTTATTGCTTTATATCTGCTTCTTATCTGCAAGTTATATCTCTCGCGAGTATAACAATATCACACCTTTTTTCTTTTGAAAAGGGACAAATGGTGTTAACTTCGTGTCGTCGATGTGTTATAAAATTAAATTATGCCACTTTCCCTTCTTCCAAAAAGCTCAAGGTTCTTTCTTTTAGAAGCTTCTTTAAATCTCTGATTTTTCCCTTTGCAGTCTCATAAGCAATTGTCCGTTCTGCCGCAATTCCTTGAAGGTCAATTTCTCCCATAATATATCTTTGAAGCAATTCCTCATCTTTACCGCCAATGCTATTAAGCACATTAGCAAATATTCGAAAGTCAACTCTCATAGTTATGTAGTTCTTGTAAGAATCTAAAATATATTCCGGAAGTTCTTCATCCCCAAACACAAAATCTATTGCCTCCCCCTTGCTCATGCATTCAGAGATGCGAGTTATCAGGCTATTTTTGTTTAAGCTGTTATAATACTTACAATACTTCTCCCAATGATTCTTCATCATAAAACTTTCAATCATATAAATAACGCAGTGTCTCTCACAGCTTAATATATTTTTGTAATTATGATAATACTCATATAGAAATTCAAACCTATCTGAACTACTGGCAGTACAATAGGTTGACATTATATCTCTTCGTCTCAATCTCTCACCCACCAAATCGAATATTTGTTCGAATAATATAATAATATAATTTACTCGAAATGTGAAGTGGAAGAAAAAAATACTACAACTTTGTCAAAAGAAGATAATCCTCTTTTGTAATAGCCATTTCAATAATGTTGTCTCTCTCATGTGGAACAATCTCTTTGTCAACAAAGCCAACTTTTTTATAACAGCTATGAGCTATATCATTATGTTCAAATACACCAATTGTTACAGTATGAACTCCTAAGATGTTAAAAGCGTAATACAATCCTGTTCGCAACATACTTGTTCCATAACCTTTTCCTCGGATGGAGTCGTCAACTATAACCCAGCCCAAACGAAGAACTTTGTTATTCCCATGAATATATCTCATGATAAAATGCCCGATAACGCCGTCCTCATCTGTAAATGCAATCCAAGGATAGAAGTTATCTTCCTCTTTGCAATCGCCGTTATCGTTCAAATATTTGTTATCTATAATCTCAGCGCTAATAGGATATAAACCAAAATGATCTCCGCCCCACTTAAGGAAAACTTCCTCATCTTTTATCCAGCTAATAATCTTTTTTGCATCGCAGCTCTTATATGGTCTCAGTCGCATTTTCCATACCTCCGTAACACTTATTTTATCTTTTCTCGTAATTTACCAATGTCATCTTATCGTTTATAATATGTTCTTCACCAACTCGCACAAAACCACATTTTTCATACAGGTGGCAGTTTCCGGATTCTTGAAGAATTGTATCAAGCTTCCATACCTTAGTGTCAGGATACAATGCGAAAGCTTTTTGAATTGCAACATATCCGATTCCCTGCTTCTGATATTTAGGAAGAATGAAAAGAGGGCTGATGTATAGACAGGGTTCTTCTGGGTCGGATAGTCTTTTGCCGATATTGATGGCTCCGACTCTTGCTCCATCCTTAACAATAAAATAACTCAAACTTCGCACATAGATTTTAGCTATGCACCTTGAAAATTCAATACCTGGCAGTTATTCAGTTGTCAAAGTTCATTTCTTATGCTGCTTGAAGCTGCGTTTTCAACAATGCTGGAATT
>Ga0116164_10002823_pt1 | contig 12201 bp, 10 predicted proteins | sample AD_UKC109_MetaG_FD_89888 | JGI IMG/M metagenome (GOLD analysis project Ga0116164, IMG submission 89888) | Active sludge microbial communities of municipal wastewater-treating anaerobic digesters from Hong Kong - AD_UKC109_MetaG | ecosystem: Engineered > Bioreactor > Anaerobic > Digestate... | reverse complement strand
GCGTGATCGCCGAATCGATAGCCGATTTCGAAGGATGCCAGCATGAGTAGGGAAACCAGCACAAAAATGCCTGTTATAGGCAAGGATTCCAACAGGCCAAACAGCATAGATACCCCCCCTTGGCTGACAGCGACCCGCAAACGACAGATTAGTCTACGCTACCAAACCATGGCGGTATGTTTCTTAACAGAGAGGACAGTGAATATGAGCGAAACCAGCCTGTACGAGCGCTTGGGGAGAGAGGAAAACATCAGGCTGATCGCCGGAAGCATCCTCGACAACCATCTGGGAAACGACAAAATAAAATCCCGTTTTCGGCATGTTGATCGAGATGAGACCTGGCGGAAGGTCACCGAATTCATCTGCGCGGGTACCGGCGGTCCGCAGCATTACACAGGCAGAGGCATGCTCGCCGCGCATCGAGGCATGAACATCAGCGAGATGGAATTCATCGCCGTCGTCGATGACATCAAGGCCGCACTCGAAAGCAACGGTGTTGGTGAACGGGAAAAGCAGGAACTCCTGGCGATTGCCCATTCACTGAAGGGCGACATTGTGTCCAGCTCGCCGGACAGCGGCGCTCAATCCTCCAGTCGAAAACCGACCCTGAGCACGACCTGATAGTGGCCGACCTTGCCGTCGACAACCTGACCACGCGTTTCGGCAACCTCGAACCAGTCGATGTGATGAATTGTCTTGCTGGCGCGCGCAAGTGCGTTCTCGATCGCGGCCTCGATGCCGGACTTCGAGGACCCCACGAGTTCGATGATCTTGTAGATGTGATCGGACATTGAACCTCCGTTCGGTGATTGCTGAATGGGTGGGCCATCCAAGGCACCGGGTGCGTCAGAACAACAATAGCCCAATGGCGGACATTCGTTGGCCTTGAACCGTTTTGAAACATCGACGCCTCTTGCCCTGTTGAATCTCCCGATGGCATCGATCGACCTATCGCCGCGATTACTTGATTGATGTTAAGAACGAGAGCCCGTTGGGTGTCGACGGTACTGCCGACTGCGCCAGGTCGCACATTTTTCCGCGATGGCCATCTCCCCTCAATGGGCCATGACCTTCAAATTGATTCAACTCAAGTCAGTTCGGTGGTGATTGTGTTTCACTGCGCCCGGCGTGTTTTCCTGGGACCACTATGCGGATGGTCTCCACCCTCCGCACGACGGATCGGGACGGTTTGCACGCATTGCCGTTTACGATGAGCCGGATTGGCTACCGGCCGTTCTCGTAGCAGTAGCGGATGTGTTTTCAGAGCCAGCTATTTGCCGGGAACAATAATGTCAAAGAATACGTCCGCGTCCTTCACCGGGTTTCTGTTCGTTGTTCTATGTCTGTTCGGATCGCTTGCCGCGTATGCGACGCAGCACGACGCCACTGGCACCACGATGTCCACCAGCATCCCGGGGCCTGAAGGTGAAGAGCTTCCCTTTACCTTCGATCCAAAGACGGGCAAGCGCGTCATCCCCAATTCGCGTTGCCTGGATTGCCATGGCGACGAGAAACACAAGACCGATGTCCGCGACGACGGGACACCGGTCGACATCTACGTCGAGCAAGAGCAGCTGAAGGCCAGCGTCCACAGCGACCACAGCTGCACCGACTGCCATACGACCATCGATCGCGTTCCCCATCGCAAGGCGCCGCACGTGGCTGTCAGCTGTGTGGATTGTCATCGACAGACCTGGGAGAAGTTCAAGGACGATCCCGAACACAAGCATGAACGTCTTGGGGTGGTGCTCGAGCAGATCGACAGCTACATGGACTCCGTGCATGCACTGCCGAGCAAGCAGGACCAGTCGCGCACCAACGCCACCTGCTACGACTGCCACGAGGCCCACAACGTGGGTGAGTTGGGCAGCATCCAACGCAAAGAAAAGCGCCTTAAGAACCCGGAGGTTTGCGGGCGCTGCCACGAGAAGCAACTCGAGGAATACCGCGAATCGGATCATGGCAAGGCGGTCCTGGAGAAGGGCGACAGCGATTCGGCTGTCTGCTCCGATTGCCATACCACTCATAAGATCGCTTCACCCGAGGAAGACGCCGCCAAGCTGGCGATCACCAGCAACTGCGGCAATTGCCACGAGGATGCCCAGCGTACCTATTTCGCGTCCTATCACGGTCAGGTGCACCGTCTTGGATACACCAACACCGCCAAATGTTATGACTGCCACGGCAGCCATAAGATCAAAGGCGAGGACGATCCGACGTCCGAAATTCACGCCAACAACCGGCTGGAGAACTGCCGCAGCTGTCATGAAGACGCCAACGACAACTTCCTGAGCTTCTGGCCGCATGGCGACGCTGACGACAGGGAGAACTACCCGGGCCTGTGGTTCTTCAAGATCTTCATGCAACTGCTGATCTTCTCGGTCATGGCGTTCTTCTGGATTCATGTGCTGATGTGGCTCTATCGCGAGGTGATGGAGCGCATTCAGGGCAAGGGCTTTATCGAGGACCTGGACCATCCGGAAGTTGTCTATTTCCGGCGCTTCCCGACGGTATGGACCTGGATCCACGCGCTGTTCGCGATATCCACCATGGTTCTGATCCTCACGGGTACCACACTGCTGTTCTCCCACACCGCGTGGGCCAAGGCGGTCGTGGTATTCCTCGGCGGCACGGAGATGGAGGGGATCATCCATCGCACTGCGGCCGTCATCTGGCTGGGTATCTTCACTGCCCACCTGGCGATTGCGCTCAACAACATCTGGACCAAACGTGCCACGTTCGAGTGGTTCGGCAGCACGTCCATGCTGCCCAACTGGAAGGACTGGGATGACCTGAAGGGCATGTTCAGGTGGTTCGTCGGCCGTGGCGAGCGCCCGGAGTTCAACCACTGGACCTACTGGCAAAAATTCGACTACTGGGCACCATTCTGGGGTGCGGGTGTGATCGGTTCGTCCGGCATCATGCTGTTTGCGCCGGAGGCGACAGCCACCTTGCTGCCAGGCTGGATGTTCAATATTGCCACCGTGGTACATGCCGAGGAGGCCCTGCTGGCGGCGATCTTCCTGAACTCGGTGCACTTCTTCAACGTGCACTTCCGTCCGGAACGCTTCCCGATGAGCACCACCATCTTCACCGGTGCAATCCCCATGGAGGAGTTCAAGCATGACCACCGCATGGAGTATGACCGGCTCGTGGCCGAGGGCACGCTGGACAGGCACCTGGTCAAGCGCCCCTCGCGGCGCGCCGATCTGGCAGCCTCGTTTATCACCACCGTGCTGATTGTGGCGGGCCTCACCCTGTTGACCCTGGTGCTGTACGGCGTCGTGACGATGCCGAACTGATCATGAAGAGAGACGACACCATGAAAAAGACCGTTCGCCATCTTCTTCTGGCCCTGCTCGCGACGTTCCCCACCGCCCAGGCGGCAGGACCAACGGCGCAGGCGCTGGCCTTCACCTGTGCCGGTTGCCATGGCACTGATGGTTCCAGCGTGGGCCCTTCAAGCCCGTCGATCGCCGGCATGGACCCTGACGTGTTCGTAGACGCCATGCTCGATTACAAAAACGAAAGGCGCAGTTCGACGATCATGAAACGTATTGCACTCGGTTACACCGACGAGCAGATCCGTGAGATGGGTTTCTTCTTCTACCGGCAACCGCTGCGCGTCAAACCGCAGCAAACCGATCCCGAGATGGTCGCCCTTGGCAAGTCGCTGCATGACTCGTACTGCGAGAAGTGTCACGAGGAGGGCGGGCGCCCGGGTGATGCCGGGACACTGGCCGGCCAGTGGATGCCTTACCTCGAACACGCAATGAGCGATTACCTCAACGATCAGCGGCGCTGGCCACGCAAGATGGAGCGCAAGGTCAAAGAGGTGGTCAAGGCCGAAGGCGAGCGCGCCATCCCGGCACTGATCCAGTACTACGGCAGCCAGAACTAACAACCGAGGAAAAAAACCATGAACCGCATCAATCGACGCGACTTTTTGCGCTTGGCTGGCGGATCGGCCCTGGCCGCCGGCACCTTCGGTTTCCCCGGACTGCTACTCGCGAATACGCGCAAAGTGGTGGTTGTGGGCGGTGGGGTAGGCGGCTGCACCGCGGCCAAGTACCTGCGCAAGCTGGATCCAACCCTGGATGTCACGCTGGTCGAGCCCAAGACCCACTACACCTCGTGTTTTATGAGCAACGAGGTGCTCAGCGGTGACCGTAGCATCGAATCCATTACCTTCAGCTACGCCGATCTCAAGGACAGGTACGGGGTAAACGTCATCACCGACAGCGCTGTCGGCATCGATCCGATCGCCAAAGAGGTACGGACCGCAGACGGTGCACGCCTGGCATACGACGCGTGCGTCGTGTCACCCGGGGTCGATTTCAAGTGGGAGACGATCGAGGGCTACGACGCGCAGGTTGCCGAAACGATTCCCCATGCCTGGTTTGCCGGGCCGCAGACAGTGACGCTGCGCAACCAGTTGCTGGCGATGCCCGACGGAGGAAGCGTCGTTATCGTCGCGCCGCCGAATCCATACAAGTGCCCGCCCGGGCCTTACGAGCGGGCCTCGCAGATAGCGATGTACTGCAAGCATCACAAACCCAAGTCGAAAATCCTGATCCTCGATCCGAAAGCCAAGTTTTCCAAGGCCGGATTGTTCAAGCAGGGTTGGGCCCAGCACTACGGATTCGAAACCGACAATTCCATGATCGAGTGGGTGGGCGCGGAACAGGGTGGCAAGGTCAGCGCTGTGGATGCTGCATCCGGCACAGTGAAGGCCGAAGGCGGCGATTTCCACGGCGACGTCATCAACATCATCCCGCCGCAGAAAGCAGGCAAGATCGCCCATGATGCCGACCTGGTAGAGGATGATTGGTGTCCGGTCGACAAGCGCACCTTCGAATCCACGCGTCACCCGGGCATCTACGTGCTCGGCGACGCCTCGTCGGCGTCCAAGATGCCCAAGTCCGCCTATGCTGCCAACTCTCAGGCCAAGGTCGCGGTGGCGGCGATTCTGGCACGCTTCGCCGGCCAGGAACCGGGCGAGCCGACCTACGTCAACACCTGCTACAGCATCATTGCCGAGGAGCACGGCATTTCCGTCGCGGCGGTCTACCGGCTCAGCGAGGACGGCAAGGTGATCGACAGCATCGATGGATCAGGCGGACTGTCGCCGATGGATGCCAGTGCCGAGCATCGAAAGCGCGAGGTCACCTATGCGCACAGCTGGTTCCGAAACGTCATCGACGACATGATGCAGTAGCCACATTGCCCTTGACAGAATGCGCATTATTTATCGTATTATCATATACTGATGAATAGGTGCGGTACGCCTCCTTGACGAGGGTAGGCGGGTGCTCAAGCCAAGCGTGCCGAGGCCGATAGTTGTTTGGTAATCGGATCCCAACCGGAGGTTGTTATGAGCTGGTTGACAGCAGTTTTTCTCGTCGCGGCAGGCACCATTGCCACGCTCCTGGGTCTTGCCCTCACGGCAGTGATCGCTCTGCTGGTCAGGGGGGCCCTGGTGCGTACGTACCAGATCGTGGCTCGCCTGGTGGGCACGCCCCGACTCGCCAATCCGAGCTGACCCGGTCGCGCTTTGGGCCGGCATGGCTCCAAAGCGCCACCAGTTTCCGCGCCAGGAGTTGGGCCTCCAGCCTCCTGCAGATCTTTTTCAGCGCCACGCCGGCGATGTCCGACGTGGCCGCTACTCCATGCTTCACCTGCGCCTTCACTGACCGAGCAGTCCCGTCGGGCGCCGCCCAGTGAACCCAGCGACTCTGCCCCTGTTTCACGACGAGACAGCGATAGTTGATCCGATTACGCTGCAATCAAAGGCAATACATTTTCGCAAAAGGTTTTTTTGTTACCCGAAAACAAAGAGGAACGAATTTTGTGGTTTTCTATGCACGTCTCGGACAACGTGCATAGAAATCCCGTTTTTCTTGACACGGTAGCGATTCGTGTATAGAAAACCTTCAAGTCATATACAGGTGATCTGCCCACGTGTCAGCCAGCACCGTCCTGTTGCTGCCGCCCCAGTCCGAACTGGAGTCCCGGGCCGTGCTCAAGCAGCTTGTGTCGGCGCACCGCTACCTGGCGGAACTGAAGGGCCTGGCGTCAACGATCCCGAACGAGCACATCCTGATCAACACCCTCGCGTTGCAGGAAGCGAAGGACAGCTCCGAGATCGAGAACATCATCACCACCCAGGACAACCTCTACAAGGCGGATCTCTTCTCCGACTACATCCGCGACCCGGCGGCGAAAGAAGTAAGCCGCTATGCGACGGCACTCAAGAAAGGCTTCGCGCTCGTCTCACATGACCGTCTGCTGACGACGAACCGCATCCTCGACATCCACCACGAGCTGGTGCTGAACGACGCAGGTATCCGCAAGGTGCCCGGCACGGCGCTGAAGAACGAGCGAACCGGCGCAACCGTATACACGCCGCCGCAGGATCACGCCGAACTCGTGCGCCTCATGACGAACCTCGAGCTGTTCATCAACGACGACGGCCTGAGCGACGCCGACCCGCTGGTGAAGATGGCCGTGATCCATCACCAATTCGAGAGCATCCACCCGTTCTACGACGGCAATGGGCGGACCGGGCGGATCATCAACATCCTCTACCTGGTCGCCAAGGGCCTGCTCAACATCCCGGTGCTGTACCTCAGCCGCTACGTGATCCGCACCAAGAGCGAGTACTACCGGCTGCTGCAACAGACCCGCGACACCGGCGACTGGGAACCGTGGATCCTCTACATGCTGCAGGGCGTGGAACTGACCGCGCGGCAGACCATCTGGATCATCGGCCGTATCAAGGCCCTGATGATGGACTACAAGCACCGCATCCGGGCTGAGCTGCCCAAGATCTACAGCCAGGACCTGCTCAACAACCTGTTCCGGCACCCGTACACCAAGATCGAGGCGCTACAAAACGACCTGCAGGTTTCCCGTCTGACCGCGACCAAGTACCTCGATCGCCTGACCGACGAGGGCTTTGTCGAGAAGCACAAGATCGGGCGCTACAACTACTACATCAACTTCCCGTTGATGCGGGTCTTCACGGAAATTCCGGACGAGCCGGAGGAGTTAGACGCGCCGGCCATGGATAGCGACTGATGCAAGACAAGGAAGCCAGCGCGTGACCCCACCCAACGGACAGAAAGAGGCCTTTTCCCGCGTCGTCATCGACGCCCAGCTGACGGATGTCGGCTGGGATCTGACCGATGGCCACAGCGTGCGTTACGAGTACCAGCTGCCGGACGGAACCTTGGCTGACTATGTCCTCTGCGACCGGCACGGGCGGGCCGCAGCGGTGATCGAGGCCAAGCGCGCCTCTGTAAACCTGCAGGAGGCCGCGGCGCAGGGCCGCGCCTATGCCGAGCAACTGCACGACGTGCCCTACGTCTTTTTGGCCAATGGCGACGAGATCCTGTTCTGGGACTACCGAACGGAGGCCTATCCGCGCAAGGTCGCGAGCTTTTTCAGCCAGGTCGACCTGGAACGCCGCTACGCCAAGCGCCAGGTTCGGGTCGATCCATTGACCAAGCCGGTCGACGCCAGGATTGCCGGCCGCGACTACCAGCGTGAATGCATCGACACCCTGTGCCGTGAGATGAACGCCGGCCGGCGCAAGCTGCTGGTCGAGATGGCGACCGGCACCGGCAAGACGCGCACCGCGGCGGCCTTCATCAAACGCCTGTTCGAGGCCAACAACATCACCCGCGTGCTGTTCCTGGTCGACCGCATCACCCTGGCCAAGCAGACCGAGGATGCCTTCAACGAACACCTGTCCGATTACCCCTGCTACGTGCTGCGGGCTGGCCGGCGCTTCCAGGATGAAAAGCGCATCACCGTGACCACGCTGCAGAGCATGGTCAATGTTTACCGGGACTACTCGGCGGGCTACTTTGATCTGATCGTCACCGATGAGTGCCACCGCAGCATCTATGGCAAGTGGAGCGGCATCCTCAAGTACTTCGACGGTGTGCAGGTGGGGCTGACCGCGACGCCGTTCAGCAGCGAGGTCGACAGCGGAGACGAGGAGGACAAACTGTTCGTGCGCGACACGCTGCGCTTCTTCGAGGTGAGTGAGCCCACGTTCCGCTACACGCTGCAGCAGGCGGTCCACGAGGGCTACCTGGTGCCGTACCAGATCTACAAGGCACAGACGGTCAAGACCGCGGCCGAGGGCGGCTTCGAAGTCCGGCGCGACGAGCTGGACTGGACGGCGATGTCGCCCAAGGAACGCGAGGAATTTGAGGCCCTGTTCCAGGTAGGCGACCCGATCTCGGTCGACCCGAACGCGTTGGAGCGCAAGTTCACGATACCCGAGCGCAACCGCGCGATCGTCCGTGAGTTCCAGCAGGTGATGCGCGACGGCTATGTCGACCACACCGGGCGCCTGCGCAAGCCGTTGATTGGCAAGACTATCGTGTTCGCCGTGACCAAACGCCACGCCGAGGCCCTGGCGCAGATGTTCGACGAGGCCTTCTCCCACGAGAAACCCTCGGCGGATGTCCGCTACGCTGATTTCGTGGTGTCCGGTTTCGGCAGGGACGACACGGTCGATGGGGCGACCAAGATAAAGCGTTTTAAGAAGGAAAAATTCCCACAGATCCTGGTCTCGGTGAACATGCTCGATACCGGCTTCGATGCGCCGGAGGTGGTCAACCTGGTGATGGCGCGCTTCACGCGCTCGGTCGTCCTCTACCGCCAGATGCGCGGCCGCGGTACGCGCAAGGCGCCGGGCAAGACGTTGTTCACGCTGTTCGACTTCGTCGGCGTCACCGACTACCACGACGATGACGAGACCGTCCCTGAGGGTGGGATAATCCGCGAGACGCGACCGCGCAAGACCTACCAGCCGCGCACCCTGTTGACCCTCGACGTCGACGACCACATCGACCCGACGACCCGCGAGTGGGTCACGGTCGATGACAACGGCAATTTCGTCTTTCTCGATCCCGATGAGCAGCAGGCAGCCTTGCTCGGCGCCCGGTTCGAGGCCTGGATCGCCGGTAGAACCGATCTGCATTCCGAACAGCGCCGCCTGTTGTTGACCATCGGCGAGTACGTCAAGGCCAATGCCGGCGAGCTGGACGAGTTCACCGTCGATCACTTCGTCGTGCCGCCTTTTTCGAACATCGGCGGCCTGCAGCGTGCCGTGCAGACTTTCGGCAGCGAAGATGCCCTGGCCAAGGTCATCGCGGATATCAATGCCGCGGTATTCCTCGAGGCCGGGGCTGCCGCGCCAGCCCAAGAACACCCTAATCCTGAATGAAGCCGTAACCCATGCCCCTGACCCCTGAAACCCGACGCAAGGTCGACCAGATCCGCGACTACCTTTACGGTGGGGGCTATCCCGACCCGATGAACAACGCCGAGCAGCTGGCGTTCCTGTTCTATTTCTACCTGGCCGAGGGGCAGGACCGCGACAACGTCAGCCGCGCCCGGATCAGCGCGACGCCCTACGCAAGCGTCTTTGACGGCGACTGGGTGCTGAAAAACCCGTTGAACGCACCCCAGGAGGGGCAGAAGACCATCCCGGCCGAGCGGCTGCGCTGGTCGATCTGGGCGAGGGCGCTCAGCGGCGAGAACTTGGTGCGCTTCGCACGCGACGAGGTGTTCCCGTTCTATTTGGAGGTTGCTGGGCGATCGGCGGTGAACTTCCTCGACGGCGCCCGCCTCGGCATCGACGATCCGACCGTGCTGACGCAAATCGTCAACCTGGTCGATGAACTGCACCTCGATCAGGCAGACGCCGACACCAAGGGCGACCTGTTCGAACACGTGCTGCGCCAGATCAGCCAGGCCGGCGAGCTGGGACAGTTCCGCACCCCGCGCCATATCATCCGCGCCATCGTGCGCATGATCGATCCGCAGATCGGCGAAACGGTCTACGATCCGGCAGCCGGTACAGCGGGTTTCCTGGTCGCTGCCTATGACCACATCCGGCTGCAGAACTCCTCCGCGAACGCGGTCGAGGAGGTCGAGCTCGACGGCAAGCCGGTCCGTCGGGGTCACGGTGACCAGCTCTCGGCCGCCAAGTGGGCGGTCCTGGCCAACCAGACTTTCTACGGCAACGACGTCGACCCCAAGATGGTTCACCTTGCGACTATGAACCTGACGCTGCGCGGCCTGCCGCGTGTGCACATCCGCCGCCGCAACGTGCTGACCACGACGCTGGATGCCCAGCAGAAGGCCGACCTGGGCCTGCCGCAGGAAGGTTATGCGGTGGTGCTGGCCAACCCGCCATTCTCTGGTCGACTCGACAAGGACCGCATCGTCGACGACGTCAAGGTCGGCACCACCACGTCCACCGAGATCCTGTTCCTCAAGTACATGATGGATTCTCTGAAAGCTCCCTCGCCCCAGCGGGGAGAGGGTGGGGGTGAGGGGGAATCCGACGGCCGCTGCGGCGTGATCGTGCCCGAGGGCGTGCTGTTCGGCTCCACCGGCGCGCACAAGGAACTGCGCCGGCAGCTGCTGGAGAACAACCGCGTCGAGGCCGTGCTGTCGCTGCCGGGCGGGGTGTTCCAGCCATACTCCGGGGTCAAGACCTCGGTGCTGCTGTTCCGCAAGGGCGGCACCACCGAGCGGGTGATGTTTCTGCATGCCGACAACGATGGCTACAAGCTCGATGCCCGGCACGACGCGCCGATCGACGAGGATGATCTGCCCGGACTGGTCGCGGCCTTTCAGGATCGGACCGAACTAGCGAAACACTGGGCACAATGGCAAAGCCGTCATTCCCGCGAAGGCGGGAATCCAGAAACCAAGGAATGGGCCGAGCAGTGGTGGTTCGCGACCGCCGAGGACATCAAGGCGAACGACTACAACCTGTCGGCGGGGCGCTACCGACCACTCTCGCAGGTCCAGGCCGAGCATCGGGACCCGCGAGAGTTGCTGGACGAATTGGCTGCGATTGAGGCGGAGATCTTGGCCGAGGTCGAGGCATTGAAGGTCTCGCTGTCAGAGAATCGCCTATGAGCAGCCTTGAGATACGTCAACTCGGTGATGTCTGCACCCAAGACAGAGTATCAGTCAAAGCAGGAGAACGCGGTGACCTTCGATATATTGGGCTGGAGGGTATAGAGGCAGAAACGGGGTCGTTCATTGAAGGTGAATTGTCGAAGACTCCCGATGCGCCCAAAGCCAACAGCTTCTACTTCACGAGCAGGCACGTCTTGTACGGGAAGCTCAGGCCTTACCTGAACAAAGTTGCCACACCGGAATTCGAAGGTAAGTGCTCGACCGAGATTATCCCCTTGTTGCCGGCTGAGAGCTTGAACCGGGACTACTTGGCTTATTTCTTACGTTCGCCGCAAGTGGTGTCACGAATCTCTCGGCAAACTGCCGGGGCACGGATGCCACGCGCCGACATGGGCGTGGTGCTCGGGTTAGAGATACCAGTTCCAACCCTGAACGATCAACACAGCATCGTCGACATCCTCAAACGAGCCGACGGCATCCGCCGCCTGCGCAAACAAGCCCAGGACACTACCCGCCAACTCATCCCCGCGTTGTTCGTCGATATGTTCGGGGACCCGGCGACCAACTCGAAACGCTGGCCGGAGACAACCATCGGCGAAGCCATCAAGTCAGCGGATTACGGCAGCAGTACAAAAGCTTCCGACGACGGTGCCGGTTTGCCGCTCATCCGAATGGGTAACGTCGACTATTCGGGTCGCCTTGACTTGACGGAGCTGAAATACGTTCAACTTCCCGATGATCAGATCGCGAAATACCGACTGTCGGAGGGAGACATTCTGTTCAATCGCACTAACAGCAAGGATCTCGTCGGCAAGACTGGCTTGTGGTTCGGTTCGACTGAAGCTGTCGCCGCCTCGTATTTCATTCGGGTGCGAGTAGATCGTTCTGTTCTTAACCCATTTTACCTTTGGGCTTTCATGAACTCGGGGCATATGAAGCGAGTACTTTTTGACACTGCTCGCGGTGCCATTGGGCAGTCCAATATTAATGCAAAGGAACTGCGCGCGTTCCACCTCCCGCTACCGCCCGCGAGTTTGCAAAATCGATTTGAGCAAAGGTGCAGAGACCTCTTTGCGCTCGAGGTGCAGGGCGTTTCGGCCGCTTCGAAGAACGAATCAGTATTCCAAGCACTGTTGCATAGGGCGTTCAGTGATATCCGGTGATCTATGACGCGACGCGACGAATTCACCGAAGGCGTTAAACGTCTTCTGAAAGACAGGGCGGGCAATCAATGCTCTCACCCTG
>Ga0116164_10002822_pt1 | contig 12206 bp, 6 predicted proteins | sample AD_UKC109_MetaG_FD_89888 | JGI IMG/M metagenome (GOLD analysis project Ga0116164, IMG submission 89888) | Active sludge microbial communities of municipal wastewater-treating anaerobic digesters from Hong Kong - AD_UKC109_MetaG | ecosystem: Engineered > Bioreactor > Anaerobic > Digestate... | reverse complement strand
CTTGCTGGGAGAAGAAACCACCCGCTACGTTTTCCGGATCCTGGCGATGAAAATTATTCTGGAATCACCCGAAAAATATGGATTTTTTGTCGATCCAAGCGAAATCTACCCCAGCATAACCTTCAAAACGGTTGTGATTGACAGTGCCGTCGGGAGTTTTGCCGATTTTGCCAAATACCATAAAACCAACTACAAAATTTTCAAAATGCTCAATCCCTGGCTCCGGGAAGCCGACCTGAAGAATCCCGGCAAGAAACAATATACGGTAAAAATTCCTTTGGGCGATTTTCGGGAATATCATGAAGGAGATTAAGCCTGCGCATCAGAATGGACCATCAGGAAGAAATCATAAAAGTACGGGGTGCCCGGGTGCATAATTTGCACAATATCCATGTCGATATTCCCCGGAACCGGCTCACCGTCATCACGGGATTGAGCGGGAGCGGAAAATCGTCGCTTGCCTTCGATACATTATATGCCGAGGGACAACGACGGTACATCGAAACTTTTTCGGCGTATGCCCGTTCGTTTCTGGGTAACCTCGAGCGGCCCGATGTTGACGAGATCTCGGGTTTGAGCCCGGTGATCTCTATCGAACAGAAGACAACGAACAAAAATCCCCGGTCGACCGTTGGGACGGTTACCGAATTGTACGACTTTCTGCGCTTGCTGTATGCACGGGCTTCGGAGGCTTTTTCGTACCAAACCGGGGAGAAAATGGTTCGGTATTCCGAGCAAAAAATCCTCGATCGGATCCGGGAAACCTTTCGCGGGAAAAGAATCATCGTTCTGGCGCCGGTGGTCCGGGGAAGGAAAGGACATTACCGGGAATTGTTTGAGCAAATCCGGAAAAAGGGTTTTCTTCACGTGCGGGTCGATGGTTTGATCCGGGAGCTGGCGCATGGATTGAAAGTCGACCGCTACAAAAACCATTTCATCGAAATGGTGATCGACAAACTGGTGCTGGACGAAGCCTCGGACAGGCGCTTGCGCGAATCGGTAGGTGCAGCCATGAAACACGGTCAGGGCATTATCATGATCCTCGACAACGAATCGGGCGAAGTGAAATACTACAGCCGGCATTTGATGTGCCCGACTTCCGGGATATCGTATGCCGAACCGGCCCCGCACAATTTTTCCTTTAATTCTCCGCAGGGGGCATGCCCCAAATGCAACGGGCTGGGCGTAATCCCCCAGCTCGACATGGACAAGATCATCCCCGACCGGAAGGCCAGCATCTACAAAGGGGGCATTGCTCCCCTGGGCGCTTACCGTAATTCGGTTGTTTTCTGGCAAATTGAAGCCATTGCCGATTCATACGGATTCAACCTGAAGACGCCCATCGAAGAAATACCCGAGGAAGCGCTCGACAAAATCCTTTATGGAACGAGCGACCGTATCCAACTGAAAAATTCCCCCCTGGGCGAAAACATCAATTATTTCATGAGTTATGAGGGGGTAGTCAAATATCTTGAAAACCAGAATGAAGATCATTTTTCTTCTTCCGAAAAAGTCCGTTCGGGTCAATACATTACCGAGGTACGTTGTCCGGTTTGCGAGGGTCAACGCCTGAAAAAGGAATCGCTCTGGTTCAAGATCGACGGAAAAAATATTTCGGAAGTGAGCCGGATGGAATTATCCGAGCTGGCCAAATGGCTCGAAGGTTTGGAAGAGAGACTCAGCGAACGCCAGCGCCTGATCGGGCAGGAGGTGATCAAAGAAATCCGCGACCGGCTTTATTTCATGCTCGATGTGGGCCTGGAATACCTGACGCTCGACCGGGCCTCGAAAAGCCTTTCAGGAGGCGAGTCGCAACGGATCCGGCTGGCCACGCAAATCGGGTCACAGCTGGTAAATGTGTTGTACATCCTCGATGAGCCCAGCATCGGTCTTCATCACCGCGACAATCTACGCCTGATCGGATCGCTCGAAAAACTCCGCGACAGCGGGAACTCGGTCATCGTTGTGGAACACGACCGCGACATGATGCTCCGCGCCGATTACATTGTCGACCTGGGACCTTTTGCCGGGCGCCATGGCGGAAAAGTGACCGGGGCAGGGAGCCCTTCCGATTTACTGAAAGGAAATTCTCTGACCTCGTTGTACCTTCGCGGGGAAAAAAAGATCGAAGTTCCCCGGCAAAGACGCAAAGGCAAGGGAAGCGTCCTTATCCTCTCGGGATGCAAAGGAAATAACCTGCAAAATGTAACAGTAGCTTTTCCCCTGGGTATGTTGATCTGTGTTACCGGTGTTTCGGGCAGTGGCAAATCGACCCTGGTGAACGAAACCCTGCAACCCATCCTGAGCCGGCATTTCTACCGGTCGGATAAGGAACCGCTGGAATACGCATCCATCGAGGGCTTGAAGCTGATCGATAAGGTGGTGCAGGTCGACCAGTCGCCCCTGGGGCGCACCCCGCGCTCCAATCCCGTAACCTATACCGGCGTTTTCTCCGACATCCGCGAGCTGTTTACCCAATTACCCGAATCGCGGATCCGGGGGTACAAACCCGGCCGTTTCTCGTTCAACGTAAAGGGCGGCCGTTGCGAAGAATGCCAGGGAGGCGGTATGAAGCTGATCGAGATGAATTTCCTGCCCGACGTGTATGTCCATTGCGATAAATGCAACGGAAAACGCTATAACCGCGAAACCCTCGAGGTGCGCTTCAAGGGCAAATCGATCAGCGATGTGCTGGATATGACGATTAACCAGGCGGTTGAATTCTTTGAAAACCAGCCCCGGATTGTGCACAAACTGAAAACCCTCCAGGAAGTAGGACTCGGGTACCTGACCCTGGGCCAGTCGTCTACCACCATATCGGGGGGCGAAGCCCAGCGGGTGAAACTGGCTACCGAATTATCGAAACGGGATACCGGGAAAACCGTCTATATCCTCGATGAGCCCACTACCGGACTGCATTTCGAAGATATCCATGTACTGCTGCAGGTGCTGAACCGTCTGGTCGACAAAGGGAACACCGTGATCGTGATTGAACACAACATGGAAGTAATTAAAGTGGCCGACTACATCATTGACATTGGACCGGAAGGCGGAAAAAAGGGAGGAAAAATCATCGCAACCGGAACCCCCGAAGAAGTGGCTGCCCAAAAAAAATCGATTACCGGGAAGTATCTGAAGGAAGAATTAAGATAATCTGCAACATAAATTAAGATAATCTGCAATAGCATTGCATTTTTACTTAATTTTGTTGAAAATGTGTATCTATGTGGATTGAACGGTTGCACACAGAAAGGCTTATTGAAGCAGTCAATACAAGGCCTTCGGTTCTTTTAACCGGAGTCAGGCAGGTAGGGAAAAGCAGTTTACTGCAAAGGGTATTTACCGATGCCGAATATGTTACACTCGATAAAGTTATTTTTGCACGGGAAGCAAACGAGAATCCCTCCAATTTCCTGAATCGTTTTAAGGGTCGGGTTATTATCGACGAAGTCCAATACGCTCCTTCTCTTTTTCGTGAACTGAAAATCAAAATTGACGAAAACCGGAAAATGAATGGCAAATGGATATTGACGGGTAGTCAGCAGTTCAATCTCATGAAATCGGCCAGTGAGTCGCTGGCCGGCAGGATTCGCATTATTACCATGGGTTCGTTAAGCGCTTCGGAGTTGAATCCGATTCTGCCTTTTGACAATAAAAATGAACAGCTCTGGAAGGGAGGCTTTCCGGAAATTTGGTCAGAAAAGCTCCACGGAAGCGACTATTTTGAAAGTTACGTACAAACCTACCTCGAACGCGACTTAAAACAGCTCTTGAATGTATCCAATTTGTGGGATTTCAGAAGGTTTATGTCGTTGCTTGCCATTCGTACCGGGCATTTATTGAATTACTCCGAATTGGCGAAAGATCTGGGCATTTCTCCAAATACCGTAAAGTCTTGGGTTAATGTTTTGGAAATTTCCGGCATTATTCTGCTGGTACCACCTTATTATCAAAATCTGGGAAAACGTTTGATCAAATCGCCAAAGGTTTATTTTTGCGACAACGGGTTGATCGCCTCGTTATTAAACATTGATTCGACCGACACTTTTGAAAAATCAACGTACAGGGGCAATTTATGGGAGAATTTTCTTCTGAGCGAATGGATAAAGTATGGTTTGATTCCCGGGAAAAACATTTTTTATTATCGCGATCAAAATGGAGTGGAAATTGATTTTATCCTGGAAAATAAAGGAAAAACGTACCTTGTTGAAGCGAAATACAACGAAAATCCCAATCCCCAAAAGCTACATTTCAAAAAAGTAGCGCCTCTTTTTACATACCCTGTCCAACCCGTTGTTGCCTGCAGGGTAGAAGAGAAGGGGCTATTTCAACTATCGGGGTATGCTGTTTATAATCCGCTGTTTGGATTTGATTTTTCCGAATTATAAGTACGGGTATTTGAATAATCATTTCCAGTTTTAAAAAAAACAAGGTATTTTCGACATCCACAAAAAACCAGGAAAAATGAAAACGATCGACATATATTGTGAAAACACCGGTCAGGAAAAGAGTTATCCCCTGGGTACTTCTCTTTTTGAAATCGCGGAAGACCTTAAAGATCAGCTGAGGATGAAAGTTTGTGGCGCGTATGTGAACAACAAGGTGCGGGAACTTTCGTTCGAAATTGTGAAACCCAAGAATATCCGTTTTTTTGGTTTGAACGAGACCGACGGGATGCGGATCTACATTCGTTCTCTTTTCTTCCTCTTTTATGTGGCATTTAAAAAAGTTTGCCCGGGAGCGCGTTTGATCATCGATCATGCCATTTCGAACGGATACTATTGTGAGATTGAAGACCTGAAATGCGATAATCATGCCGGTATGGTCCGTCAGATCAAGGAAGAAATGACCCTTATGGTCACCAAAGATTTACCCATTGTGCGGAATGGAATCAAGATGAGCGAGTTGTTGGAGGCCTATGAGAAGCAAGGACTTCACGATAAGGTGATGCTTTTTTCGAAAACGGGCTGGTTGTATGGATATGCCTATTTTCTCGACGGATACATCAACTATTTTCACGGGCATATGCTTCCTTCCACGTACTACCTGCAAACCTTCGATGTTGAACCCTTTGACAACGGCTTGCTGCTCCGGCTTCCCGACGACAAGGATTTCGGGCGCCTGCAGGATTTTGTTCCCGAACACAAGTTGTTTGGTATTTTTCGCGAACATCAGCAATGGGCCGAACTGATCGGGATCGATCATATCGGGAAACTCAACCAGGCAGTCGATCAGGGTCGCGTCGGCGAGATCATCAAAATTTCGGAAGCCCTGCATGAGAAAAAAATTGCTGAAATTGCCACGGCCATTGCCGGGAACCCGAATAAGATACGCCTGGTATTGATTGCCGGTCCCTCTTCGTCGGGTAAAACCACCTTTAGCAAACGTTTGGCTATCCAACTGGCTGTGTGCGGAAAAACACCCCGAACCTTGTCGGTCGACAACTACTTCGTCGACCGCGAACACACCCCCAGGGATGAGAACGGGCATTACGATTTTGAAGCGCTCGAAGCCATCGACATCGACTTTTTCAACCAGCAACTGGTCGATCTGTTCGAAGGCAGGCGGGTCGATCTTCCCAAGTTTGATTTTACGACAGGCCAGCGAAGCTTCAATGGCCACACCCTGCAGTTGGGACCGAACGACATCCTGATCGTCGAGGGAATCCATGCCCTCAATCCCGACCTGATTCCCCGGGTTGATCATTCCCTGACGTACCGGATTTTTATTTCCGCGCTTACATCTCTTTCCATCGACGACCACAATCCGATCCCCACTACCGATAACCGTCTGATCCGTCGCATCATTCGCGATGCCAAATACCGGGGATACCCGGCTCTGGAAACCCTGCACCGTTGGCGGAGTGTCCGTAGGGGTGAAGAAAAAAACATCTTTCCCCATCAGGAAAAGGCCGACGTGATGTTCAATTCGGCGCTTCTGTACGAGTTGGGTGTTTTGAAGAAATATGCCGAACCCCTTCTGAAATCGGTACCCGAAGACCAGCCCGAGTATGCTGAAGCATTGCGACTGCTTAAATTTCTTAATTATTTCCGGAGTATGGAAGACCATGAAATTCCGCCCACTTCCCTGATCCGGGAATTTCTGGGAGGGAGCAGCTTCAGTTATAAGGATTGACAAAAGCGCTCCCTGCACAAATTTTTTGCACAATCGAAGCCGCAGGGAAAAGATATTCCTGTAAATTTCGGCTATGAAGTTGTTTTTTCAGAAATGGTTTTTGAAGTTGGCCCTTTGTGCTTCTTTTCCTCTTTCGGCACAAGCAGACGTATTGATCGAAAACAGCGCTTCCTTCAAAAGGCCGTTTTCGATCAACGACCATCTGGTGATCTACGAAGATAGCACCCGAGAAAAAACGATTGACGAGATTCGTTCATCCCCTGAACTGTTTCAAGCCCTGACCGAAAAAAAACAAAAAAATCCGTTGGGTATCTATTGGCTGAAATTTGATTTGATCCATTCGTCAGCAGGGCATTCGCATCTTTCACTCCTGTACCGGAACCTGACCTTTGTCGAAGTATTTGAATTCCGGGACGACACGCTTTGTTCCGTTCATAAAACCGGTTTGTTCCGGAAGAATAGTGAACTTTCACCGGGCGATGAACCCGACCGGGTCACGATGATTCTGAACCCCGGGGAACGGATCCAGGTATTTATCCGGGTGGAGCACATCAAAGGCTACAAACCATCGATCCATTTTTTTCTTCAAAACGAAGAATCAGCCCTCTCCGACGAGCTTCGTTTGGAGCAAATCAATTATTTGATTCTGGGGGGATTTCTCATCTTTTGTTTGTATTCACTGATCATCTTTTTTTTCACCCGAATCCGCTCCTACCTTTGGCTGTCGTTATTCTCATTTAATTCTGCTTTTTATGGATTTTCCATCGCCGGAAACATCCTTTCCATTTTGGGCGAAACGCCCGAGCTGGCCTGGCGCCTGAATCCTGTTTTGGCCAACCTTTCGGGTATAAGCGGTTTCCTTCTGATCAACTCCTTTCTTGGTCTGAAACAATACAGTCCCCGGCTTTCGAAAATGATTCATCTGTTTATCGGAATTCTTTTTTTCCAGATCGTTTTGAGCCAGGTTATTCTTCAGACACTGCAGGACTATCAGCTCATGACGAACCTGAACATATTTTCTCTTTTCCTCTATTTTCCGGTTATTGTATCCATTCCCCTGAAAGTTTGGAAAAAGCTCGACCGGCCGCAGAAGTTAATGTCGGTAATGGCCTTTATTTATGCCTTCACGCTTGTTGCCGTTTTTTTTATGTTATGGTTCCGGAAAGAAGATGCCCTTCAAAATATTTTCTGGATTTCGAACCTGATTCTGCTGCTGGTTATTGCGTTTTTTACCGTATCGCTTAGTGAGCGGATGCGGATGGTTGAAATTGAGCGGAACGAAATACTGACGGAACTTTCCCGGATAAAGGACGAACAAAACCGAATGCTCGAAGAAATGGTGGATGAACGGACACGGATGCTTTCAGACGCAAACTATGTGCTTGAAGTGCAGAAAAATATACTCGAGAAACGAAATGCCCGGATCGAGCTTCTGCTGAAAGAACTACACCACCGGGTGAAAAACAACCTGCAATTGTTCTCCAGCTTTTACGAACTTTCGGTTTTTCACGGGAAGGAGAAGGATCTGGTAAAAATTGTCGAGGAAGGCCAGGCACGCATCAAAATCATGGCACTGGTACACGATATGCTTTATCAGGGGAACCAGGAAAAGAACGACATCAATATGGAAAGCTATCTGAAACAAATTGGCGAGTACCTGAGAACGTTTGTAAAGACACGCAAAAAGGTGGAAATAGGAGTTTCCTGCCCGGGAATCTTTTTTGACCTCGATACAGCCCTGCCTCTGGGCCTTATTGCCAATGAGCTCATTATAAATACACTGAAACACTGTAAAACCAAAGAACCATCCATCCGGATCCTTCTGTCCATTGTGCAAAACCGTCCGGGTCATTACCTCATGGCAATGAGCGACAATGGATTCCCTTTGGATCAAAATCAAATTGCAAGCAAACCGGAGAGCTTTGGATTGAAAATGATCTCCATTCTGAGTCGTCAGCTCAATGGAGATTTTCGGTTTGAATTTGAACAAAATAATACGTTTCTTGTCTCATTTATGGATTCTGAATCGAGAAAGAGCATATTATGACAAACGTACGAATTGCTGTCGTTGAAGATGAACTGATCATTGCCGAATCGATTGTGTCGGCACTTCAGATTTTGGGGTATACGGTTTTCGAACCGGCAACCCATTACACATCGGCATTGGAACTGATCCAGAAGGAAAAGCCCGATCTGGTTTTTATCGATATACGCCTGGCCGGGAGCCGGGATGGAATCGATTTGGGCCACGAAATCAATTCCCGTTTCAATATTCCCTTCATCTTTCTCACATCCAATTCCGATCCTTCTACCATTGAACGAGCCAAGAAAACCCTGCCAGCCGGATACCTGCTGAAACCCTTCACGAAAGCCGACCTGTATTCTTCGGTCGAAATTGCCCTGTATCAATTCGAATCGACCCGTGCTGTTGGCAGTCCGGAAGGAAAATCCCAAAAAGACTTTTTTCTTCTGAAGCAAAATAAAGTTTTGGTAAAAGTATTTTACCACGATATTATGTTTATCAACAGCCAGCATGTATACCTCGAAATCAACACAAGGAACGGAAAAAAACACCTGGTTCGGAGCACCATGAACGATTATCTGAATACTCTGCCCGGAAATTTTATAAAGGTGCATAGAAGCTATATTGTTAATACCGAATGTATTGAAAAGATTACTTCGAACGAAGTTGTTCTGAAAGGGGTATCGATCCCTGTGTCCCGAGAGTACCGGAAAGATTTACTTGCTTTTGTAGACAAATGATCGTTTTTGCCTCCTGCACAAAGCTGCTTTTCATCATGTTTTTCAACCCTATTGTGCTGTTTGGAACAAGTTTTTGTCGGTTCGTAACATTTTTCAGTTAAACCCCGTCAACTTTCTGTAATTTTCGGTTGAAATAGTTTTGTTCACTTGGTTCTAAGAAAATATTTGCGATATTCATTAAGTTCAGGGAAAAGAACAATGATGAAGGGGTATTTTTTTTAAGGGGAAAACAGAATCTTAAGCTGGGTGATTGAACAAAATTAGGTGGTGATTTTTAGATAAAAGTTAGAACCTGTCGTTACTTGGGTAATATTAGATGGTGTTTCTAACTTTTTCTTTTTTCTTCATGCATGTTCTTTTTTCTTCATACATGTTCGTTTCAGGATTCTTGTCGAGTACATTTTATCCGGAAACGTTTTTTTGTGTCTGCAACCAAATAAAAAACCCCCGAAACGGAGGTAAAACCATCATAGTGGCAGAATTTTCTGCAACACCAACACCGGGATATTTCAGGTATATTTTATTGAGCCCTGTGGCTGTTCCTCGATTCAGCAAGGAAAGCAACCCCTACCGCGGTGATGAAAATTCCAAAAGCAATCAGTAAGTACAACATAGCGTAATGGTGATTTAGTTGTTCAAAATTACAACAGAAAGCGTATTGTTCACCCATAAAACCCCGTGTATTCCACGAACAGACGGATTTGTGTGACCAATGGCTGATTTTCTTCTGTAAGATGATAAATGGTTGTGACGAAGGATCGGGAAATTTCTTTTTAAATTAATCCTGGATATATCGGCACCGCCATCGGCAGTCACATCGCCCCCTGAGATGGCTGTTTTTGAGGTAATTCCGATCACCATGGAGGTGGTGTAGGTTGGGGCGGTGCCAGGAGGTTAACTGTTCCCATCATTGTATATAATTTGTACTTCAGTATCCGTAAGAGCACGGTTGTATAGTCTGACTTCATCAATTTTGCCCTGAAAGAAATTCCCTGAATTTCTTTTTCCAAAAAGCAACTTGTCGCTATTTATGTTTAATGGGCCGGATTGATTATCCGTAGCAATTAGAATACCATCGTAATAAAGCTTTTGAACAGAACCATCAAATAAAAGAATAACATGATGCCACTCCATTGTAGAATAATCTTTAACCTGGTAAACCCGACCTGAGGCAGAGCTATTTCTCCAGGTATCACCCGTTAATAATGTAGTTAAATATAATCGAAATGGGCCATTGTAATCCGAGTTACCTTTTACTGCGATAAAGCCTTCTTGGGTACTCAAAGAATAAAACCAGCAGCTAAGAGTAAAAGTATTTACATCCAGTAAATCATTATCTAAAACTTCCACATAATTATTGGTGCCGTTAAAACTTAATGCACTGTTTTCATTTCCAAACCGATCTGTTGTTGATGTTGCTCCATTATTTACCCCATGCAACCCATTTCCACTTTCATCATTTGCATTATTGTTAAAGGTGTACCAGGCGACCAAACCAACGGTAGGTAATACGGGATTAACCACATTTATTTCAACAGTCAACTTCTGTGCTTCGCTTTCTCCACAAATGTTTATGGCTTTTATGGAAATATCACCCCCGGTTGTCCCGAAATCAACCATAATTTCGGTTGTGCCCTGTCCATGGGTAATGTTTGCCCCTTGGGGCACGGCCCAAGTGTAGGTAGTGGCATTTGGCACGGCTTCGATTGAATAGGTTTCTCCTGTTGCAGATGTCGCTACCGTGGTATTTCCGGCAATTGAGCCGGGCCTTGCCGGAACCGGGCATGAGGTGGTAAATGCCTCTTCGTTGCCATAAGCCGTACCAACTGCATTGGTGGCATAGGCCACAAAATAATAGGTAGTGTTCTGTTCCAGACCGTTAATACAAATTGTATATGTTCCCGTTTCATTCGCGGAATGAACGAAGCGCTCACCTAAGCTTTCAGGATCGAACCCGGGGGAAGTATGGTAAACAAAACCTCTCCCTGTAATGATCGATCCACCATCTGAAGTTATTTCACCGCTCAGTGTTGCCGATGTATCAGTTATCTCGTTTGCTTCGCCTGTTAATACATTTGCAATGCTGGCAAGGCTTGAAAATTGTAGCTCGTTCCCATACGCTGTGCCTGTGCTGTTTGTTGCATATGCCCTGACGTAATATATAGTATTTGGCGTGAGACTATGAAGATTGCTCGCAAACTCGTTTGAGATGGTGCTTTCCAAAGTCATGCCAAGATGATTATCGATGTCGGGGTTTTGATCAGTGTCCCAAACCAGTCCGCAGGCTATAATCGGAGAACCGCCATCAACAGAAATAATACCACCTCCAATGGCAGTTGTTGATGTAATGTTGGTAAGAGGAGAAGTACTTATCGTTGGTGCTTCAGGGCAATTGCCCCATGTGGGGACACCGTTACAAAAATGTAACACATCGTTGTGTTTTCCCGGTGACACTGAATGCCATTTGGTGCCATCCCAGAATTTCATTTCTCCTGGTGTTGTACCCTTAAAACGTTCCCACTGTTCATCAACATAATTCTTTGTTGCTGCATCTGAAAAATGAGAAGGCTCAGCAACATTCTTGATCTGCCATGCATTGGCGTCGCTACCATGGGATAATACTGCAGCCAATGATTGTGTTTCATCAGTAAGATAGTATTGCAGGTCGCTTATCTGGTTTTCTGTAATGGTAATGCCCGTGGATTTGTCCCATGCCGTAAAAACCGGGTCGGTCTCGTTTACAGATGAATCTGCTTTACCAGCATGAAGAGCATAGGGAGTGGATATGATTTCACTTGTTCCTGTAACTGAAAAACTGGTCCCGCCGGATGGGTCGGTTTCTACTTTAAGGAAATAGGGACTGTTGCTCCAGTTGATAGTTGCAAAAACTTCGGGATAAACTGTACCCACTTCAAGTGTTATCAAACCATTATAATTTGATGTGGGATAATGGGTTTCTGTATAAACAACGATGCCTGTAGCTGATCCTTGGAGTATGCTGATCCGGACACCCACGGCCACTGATTTAACAAGTTCTCCGGTTGCATCTCTTATAATTGACTGATAACTTACTTTTTGAGGGACTTGTGCCCTGGAAGTAAGCCCATGCAACAACAGTGCCGCTATTAAAATGATAATGAAAGTTGATATTTTTTTATTCATACTATGTTGCTATCAAATATAAATCAGTTGAAGACAACTCTTTGCACGTGGCTCAATTTGTGTGTCTGTATGTTTATCAGGTATATTCCTTTAGGAAATTTGAGTTTTTTCAGGTCAAGGGTGTTTTTATCCTTGTTGTCAGGTTT
>Ga0116164_10002819_pt1 | contig 12209 bp, 6 predicted proteins | sample AD_UKC109_MetaG_FD_89888 | JGI IMG/M metagenome (GOLD analysis project Ga0116164, IMG submission 89888) | Active sludge microbial communities of municipal wastewater-treating anaerobic digesters from Hong Kong - AD_UKC109_MetaG | ecosystem: Engineered > Bioreactor > Anaerobic > Digestate... | reverse complement strand
CCGCATCCGTCGGATGCGGATCCACCACTGGATGGGATCCTGGATACTCTGGCGGCGAATGACGGGCGATCACCCCAGGAAACTGCGCTCCTTACACAGTCATTCCGTGCCGTATTCAATGATGTGCTCAATACATTCAAACCGCACCAGCAGCGTGTCATTCTCCGGAGATTGATGGGGTTCCCCGCCCGGGAAATCCATGAATCACTCCGGGAAGAGCATATCGAGATGACGGCGAACCATATCAATGTTCTGTTTCACAAGTTCAAGAGCCTCGTCCGGGACGCTTGCCGGGACCATGAACTTCAGCCGGAATAGGAGTCGATGATGAATCAGGAAAATACCCTATCATCTCCGGAACATCTCCTGATTCTCGCAGCCCTTGCCCACGCGGATCACGCCGCCCGGCGATTTGCCGATGATCCGTCGACGGTTCCGGAGTGGTTCACCGAGCTGAAAACACTGGAACACCGGTATCCAACAGACAATATGCTTGATGGTCTGCGGAATCGGTATGGTCCGGCCGACACGTCTTTCCATCTTCGGATGGAAACCTATCGCCTGCTGAATCTGATCGCGTCCGTCGCCGCACTGAATCCCGTCAGCCCGGAGCGGCCGGGCGATCCCGAACGGGCGCGGCGCCGCCTGGAGAAAATCACCGGGTTCGCCGCCCGGGGAATGCACCATATCCGGCTGATTCCCGATTCCGATGCGTTCCACCCTCTGGTCCTTGACGGCGCATCCGACCACCCGGCGAATTCTTCACCGAATTCTTCACCGGATTCTTCACCGGATTCATTGCCGGATTCATTGCCGGATCATACACGTCTCCCGTCGCCGGATTCTTCCGGAACGGTGGGAAAAGACGAAACTGGAAAATACGTCGTCGGGTTCGGCAGGGAATGTTCCGCCGAGCTGGATATCGGGGATACGGGAATTCAAATCGTTCTGAAGGGGCTGGAGAGGGAGCCGTCCACGGATGGGGACAGCGGGTTCCAGATATATTTTAACGGCATCGATGCGGATCATCGGCAGGCAGTCACCCGCACCGGGGAATTCTGTTACCGGGTGGCCCATGCGTTTGAGCATCCGGACCTGGTGAACGTCACCATCATTCCGGGGGATGGGGCCAGTGATCTTTCCATGATTTTCTGGTGTGGTGTGGAGCGGGAACTGATTGCCGGGATTCTCGAAAGGATGTATCCCGATCCCCGGCATCGGCTGGCATGGTGGTGGAACGGAATCGATGATTTTGACGGGCAGGCGCCGGTGCAACTGATTCAAAAACGCCAGGAAGACCGTGTTCTGGCATATCTGAGCCGGCGTTTGAAAGACAGGAACCGGCCGTCTGGCAGGTGATTCCCGCCCATGCCTCCCCGTTCGCTGCGTCATCAGATCGAATCCATTCTGGAGATTTCTCTTGCCGAATCCGTTCCTGAGATTGTCAGTCATATAACGGATCCCGGTCCGGGATCGCGCCGCGATTTCGATTGTCATTATGCCTTTTTTGAGATTGCGGAACATCTGATTTCGAATGCCTCCGATAGTCTGAGCGCGGATGAGTTATGGAAAATACTGGATGTAACGGTCACGGTATGTTCCAGGACCGCACCGGATGATCCGTCACCGTTTATTGCGACAATCCGCGCCTGTATGGATCGATTTCGCCGGCAATCGGCGATGCCTGATCCCGGGGGATCCGGTCGTGCGGCGCAGCGGCGGGAAATTCTGAGCGCAGCCGCGGATATCATGGATCGGTGGGGTGATCCTACCGCGGCCCGGGGTCTGATCCGGCGCCAGGCGGATCTGATGGTTCAGGCTGGCAGGTTCGCAGATGCTTTCGATATACTGGACGGCACCATCTGCTGGCTCAGACGGCTGGAAGTTGAAAATCTGCTCTTCCAGGCGGAGTGTCTTGAAAACAGTATTCTCCAGGACGGGCCGGATCCATGGCGCGTCCGGAAAATCGCGTTCGTTGAACGGTTGTGTGTCGAGGCGGCGGACCGGTTCGGTGTGATCCCGGAATCCTTCCGGGCGCGATTATATCATTCCGCCGCCCTGATCCACAGAGCATGTGAGGAAACATCAACCGCCCTGGACCTTCTGGAACGCAGTGCCCGGCTGGCGGGAATCGAAACGGACCTCGACCGGTCCCCCGGAAACACCGCAGCAGACCCCGACACCCGGCTGATGATTATCAGTTCGTGGCTTCAAACCGTCTGTGCCGCCGGATATCTGGCCCGGGCGGATGAACTCTTTTTCCTGGGCCGGCAGCTCCTGATGAACCATTCCGGCAGCATTTCATCCCGGCACCGGTTCACTTTCCGGCAGAATGCCGCAGGATATCTTTATCGTATTGGAAACATTCGGGAAGCGGAGCGGATTTATCACCGGATCGATGCTGAAGACGGCGGCGGACGGGCCGGCGGCGTGAGCGGGTATGCGGCCGTGCTGAGTTCAAAAGCGCTTGTTTTTCGTAAGAAGGGATACATCCGGCGCAGCGAGCGCTACCATCGCAAGGCACTGGATATTCTCCAGGACACCCGGAAGAACTCGGTATCCTCGGCCCGGGCCATGGTGCACCTGGCCACTGCACTGATGGAACTTGACCGCGCGGAGGAGGCTCGCTCACTTCTGGAGCAGGCCATGGTTCTGTTCGACCGGAAACACCTTCGGGAGGATGGCGCACGCAGCCGGGGAATCCTGGCGCGCTGCCACCGGGTTCTCGGAAACGATCATGCGGCACTGGAAGCCTATGATTCGGCCCTGGACCGACTGTCGGGCAATACGCTGGAGGACCATGAGCTTTCGGTGTCGCTGAACTACGGACGGGCCGGCATCCTGGCCCGTTTGAATCAACCGGAACAGGCACTGGAAACCCTGCATCGTGCCGAGAAGATGTTTCAACGTCACAAAAGGCGGTTCCGTTCTCTGAAATCCCGGATGAGTTATTCAAAAACCCATCGATCCGCCATCATCGACACATTGACTCTCCCGGGCCGACCCATCGAATCCCGGTGGAATACCGCCCTGCAGATCCTGGAAAACGATCGGGCGGATCTGTTTGCCGACAGCCTATCCTACTACATCAAGGCGCTGGATGATCCCCGAGTGAATCAACTTTACCTGTCCTTTCTCGATCTTCAATCCCGGTATCTCGGAGAAAGCTCCCGCGCCGCCGGTTCCACCCACGCCAACGGTTCCACTCGTGTCGCCGATCATACCAGTCCCGCCGGGCAGCCTGCCCGGGATCATCTGGAAAGTCTTCACCAGGAAATTGATGCCGCGTTTAAGATTCTGTTTCAGAACAAAACAGACGCCGCGGATTTTCTCACCGGGCACACGATATCCATCGACCGGCTGCTGGCCGCCGGATCGCCGGATTGCGCGAACCATCGCTACGCCGCCTATATTCTGGATACACATCAGCTCCACATTTTTACCGCCGTACCCGGAGACGAAACCCGTGAACCCGTTCTCGGGCATATCCTCACCGGTGAAGCTCTTGATGATGCGCCCGGTTCCCTTCCCCTGGAGTTTGATTTAAGCGATCGAATCAATCAGCTCCGGGTTGTCTTTGAGGATACGCGCCGGCGAATCGAGAGCCGGCTGGACCTCCTGATGCGGATCGATAAAACCCTCAGACCCGTGGAAACGGAAAATTTCCTCAATCAGTGGCAGCAGCTCCGCCGGCTTTTCCGCCGGCTGAACCGAAGAAAACATTCCCTGAAACTCCTTGTGGAAACCTCTGTCTATCTGATCAATACTTCATTTCTACTCATCCGGATATGCGGGCTGCACCCTGAGTTCAAAAAGGATATCCGGCATATTCACCCTTCGGACCGGATTGCATTCGAGACGCTGTTCGATCTGCTGATCCGCCCCGTTGAAACGTTCTATCCCCCGGATGCCCGGGTCATACTCTTTGTCAGCGAGATCCTGTCCCGGGTTTCCTTCGAATCGCTGATCGACCCCGGGAAACCATTGCCGGAGGGATACTTCGTGTTTCCGAAACGATGTTTCAACTATTTCCGGTCACCGGGCTTGTTCTCACGTGTTTTTCAAACCGCCGGAAAGCCATCGGAATCCCGCATCCCGGACCATCATCCGACGTTGACACTGTTCACGCCGCTGGAGCCGGATGTAACGGAAACCGTCGATGCATACCGGTTTCAGCACCTGGCGGAACAGGCATCGGATTCGGATCGCCGGGCGGTATTTCGCTGGCTGGCCGCCCGGGAGGCCACGCGGCAGGCATTCGAAACCGAAGCGCCCCAATCCGACCAGTTGCTCGTGGAAACCCATTGCACCTTTGACCGGATTCAACCGTTCCTGTCCCGGCTGCTGTTTGCCGGCGGGGAACCGGTCACCGCCATGGATATTTTTGCGCGATACACCTTCGAAATCACAGCGCTGATGATTCTCGTCGCTTGTGAATCGGACCAGATCTATGATATTGATATCGAGAATGTTGGTGTATCTGTTGCCGAGGCAATGTTGTGCAAAGGCATTGACCGGATCGTTGCGCCGAAGTGGATGATTGAACGGCGTTCGGCCCGGGAGCTGATCCGCCGCTTTGTAGGCTTTATCGGGGCTGGGGAGAACCCGATGGAGGCTCTGGCGGAGGCACACAGGGTACAGGCAGCGATGCGGGGACTGCATCCGTATTTCTGGGCGGGGGTTTCGTTCAGCGGTTTACCCGGCGGATGCCGAACCTGACGACTGGAGGGATTTGGTTTTATTCAGGCAGGGGGTATTTCTGTGAAATTTAATGTGTGTACAGCGGCGTTGATGTGTGTTTTTCTCCCTATCGTATCCGGTATGGATGGATGGACGGACATCGGTTCAACCATATGCGCCGTGGAATCTGTCGCGGTATCAAAAGATGATCCGAACCGAATGTTTGCCGGAACATTGGAAGGTTTTTATACATCGGACAACCAGGGTTTAAGCTGGCAAAAGGAAGCGTCGGGAGATTTCAAAACCGTGATTCCAACCGGCGGCGATCATGAAGCGGTGATCACCGGTGGAGACATCTGCCATTTCAGGATCTATGAACCCTGGAAAGCAGACGAGGATAGGTGGACAGAGTATACAGTCTCCTTCCCCAATGTTCTCCACAGCCAGTGCGGCTGCGTCTGTCCCGGAACAACCGATGAGGTTTTCATCGGCACGGCGCTGGGCATTTTCCGCCTGGTCCGGGAAGGCGATACGTGGCAGTCACCGGAACGGATTGTCGCCCATGGATGGAAAGATCCCATTCATCAGGATCTGCACATGTTTCCCGACGATCCGGACACAATCTATTCCGGCACCTATCCCAACGGCCTGATGATCTTCCGGCGGCCGGCATCGGGACAGGGCCCCTGGGAAATTTTAGAGCCCGGCAGCCTTCCGGCAGATTTCGGTAATCTGAACTCCCTGTGTGTCGATCCCGAATCCGAAACGGTGTACATCGCTTCCAGTTCGGGAAACCTGTATAAAACCCCTCGCAATACAATCGAATGGACAGCGATGCAGATTCCACCCGACGGCGAAGGCCTGGCCATCCGGAACATGCTGTTCAATGCACATTACGGCCTCCTGGTGGAATTCGGCAGCCGTTTGTATCAGTATAAAAACGGGGAATGGCTCGATCTGAAATCTCCGGAACTCCTGAGCACGGGCTACCGATCAATTGATGTATGTAATAATAATAATAACATCGTTATTGGAAGTAATTCCGGTTGTTTTGTATATAGTTTCCTGTTAAAAACATGGCAGATGCGAAATCGACATATCGCAAATTTGAATTTAAACTGTGCCTGTTTTCATCCTCTGGATGAATTTTCCGCCCTGCTCGGGACCCAGGATACGGGTGTCTTTTACACAGTGGACGGCGGCACGAGCTGGATTCTATCCAATCGGGGGATTGCATCCCTGGTGATCCACAATCTCGCCCGGGATCCTCTTCATCCCGATACCGTGTACGCAGCCGGCGGCGATACGCTGTCCAAATCCGAGGACAACGGCCGCACGTGGCGTCAGGTCGGATGGCTCGGGGATCGATGGATACCCGGCCGGACCGTGGACACCCTGGCGGTCAACGGCAAATCGGTGCTTCTGGTGGGCACGGATTTTAAAGCAGACATGCCGATGCTTTTTCGGTCCGAGGACGGTGGAGAAACATTTGCGGCGGTCGACTGTCCGTTCAGCGGCGGTTCCGTCCATTTCTGCCGGGCGGACATGCGGGATTCAAGCCGGATTTTGTGCGGTGTTGAGAATGCGTTCAATGAGGGTGCGCTGTGGGTTTCCAACGATGCGGGCGTCACATTTACGGATGGTACGCCTGAACTCGGAGACCGGTGGTCCGGCAGCGAGATTCCTCAGGCTCTGCAGCAGGATCCCGGCAATCCGCTGATGATGTGGATGGCGGTCAGTTACAAGGGAATGTACCGGTCGCTGGACGGCGGCGAGACATGGGATCTCCCGCAACCGGCCACTCCATACTGGACGTCCCTTGCACTGGACTCCGGGCAGACCAATGTTCTGTGTGCCGCAGCCGATGAATCCATCTGGCCGTACAGGGAAGTGTTTCTAAGTTATGATCACGGTGAAACCTGGGATTGGTCCGGTGTGTTCGATACTGAAATCCGGACTAAATTTGTCGCTTCGGATCCGTATCGGCACCGGATATGGGTCGCCCGGCGGGACGGGTATATCTGGGAGTCCGTGGATCAGTGCAGTTCATGGACACAGAAAGGAAATTATTACATCAGCACGGTTTTTACGGTGAATGACCTGGCTGTATCTCCCAGAAATCCCGATGTGCTGTATATGGCGACGGAAAATCACGGCGTATGGAAATCGAATGATGCCGGGTGGCACTGGGAGGAAGCGTCTTGGGGAATTCCCGCGGGATATCACCATGTCCGGTGCATCGACGTGGACACGCGCCTGGAACTTGCCGATCAGGACCGGCTGCTGCTGGGGTGTGCCGATTCGGAAAATACGGATCACCGGGTGTATGAGAGTATCGATGGCGCGGGGACATGGCTTCGGAAAGATTCGGCCGGAGGCTTCAATTCGCCCATCGTGGATTTGAGTATTGTGGAACTTCCCGTATCCGGCAATTCGGTGTGGCTGACGACCTACGGCGACGGAGCCTGGCTCAGTATCGACGGCGGCATGGAATGGCGGCGGCAGTCCATCGATCCACCACCGCCGGGTGATCTTCTGACTTCCATCACCCATACACCGTACGGCGACGAAAACGATGAACCCTGGATTTTCGTGTCCAGCCACGGCGGCGGCGGCAGTTTCATCTGGAATCCCGGAGACGGTCGTTTTATCCGGCGCAACCGGGGATTACCCGGCGCCGGCGGCGATGATGTGTACGTGGATCTCATCCGGGCCGACCCGGTGCGCACCGGTGTCTTCTGGGCCAGTACCCCGGAAGGTCTCTACGGCACCACGGATTTCGGCAACCAGTGGTTCCCGTCCTTTTCCACCGATCCGATGCCGGTGAACGGGATCATACCCCGCCGGACATGGCTCACCTTCGATAATGAAGATATCTATTACTGCCGGAATGATCTCGGCGTCCTGCGCAGCCAGGACGGACTGATCGGTAAAAGCTGGACAACCGTCAACACCGCATTGACACCGGAAGATCAGGAACACATGGCTGTCCTTATCGCCGCAGGCGCTGAGGAACGGCGGCACCTGTTTGCCGGACTCACCGGCCGGGCCTGCCTGACCCACCCGGTTTCCCTGACCATAAAACCGACGGGTTCGGATATCCGTCTCGGGAAATCCATGCTTCGCCCCGGAGACCTGTTTGAACTTTCCCTGACGCTTTCCAATACCGGCAGCGAACCCCTCGACGTCTATCTCTGCCTGCTTATGGACGTTTACGGAACACTGCTGTGGTGGCCGTCCTGGACGTCCGATATCGATGCCTCATTCGTCTCTATTCCCCCGGGACAGGAGATCCTGGATGTCCTGTCGTTTACCTGGCCCGACGGCGCAGGGACCGGACAGATCACGTTCTATGCCGGTTTGCTGAGTCCGCAGACCGGAGCCCTGATCGGTGATTTTGACTGGGCACCCCTGCACTGGATCGAGTAAAATTTTTTTTATTAATTTATCGATACTCCGCAACGTTTATAGGGTATAGACTCCTTTTTCCTCTTCTCCTCGAAGACGGGTTGCGGTTAAGTTAGTTTGGCACTCCCTGCCAACCGCCCGGGCCGGTTCTTTTCGAACCCCCCGGGCCTTTTTTCGCTACGCCAGTGTCACCCCGTCAATCAGGCAGAACGGTGCACGCAGTGCCGATGCGGATGTCTGCGGCCGTTCTCTGGAAAGGGCGAGGAGCTGTTTTCCCAGCAAATCATAGAGATTTCCCGACACGCGCATGTCCTTGATGCGCCCCGCCGGTTGACCGTTTTTAATCCGGAATGCCAGGTGCGTGGAACCGCTGACATCGCCGCCGATCAGATTGCCGGACCATACATCCCATGATGCCAGCAAATAGATACCGTCCTCGATTCCGGACATCATATCGTTCAGGGCGGTATCACCGGGCGCCAGGATCCAGCTGGAACTGTCAATGGAAGCTTCGCCGGACGGAACGGATTCGTCCAGGCTTCCGGGAAACCGGCTGCCGTGCCCCGTATGCGGCTGGTTCAATCGATGGGAGTAATCCAGATCGGTCAGAAACGATTTCAGCACCCCCCGGTCCACCAACGTCACCGGCGACGCAACCGTTCCTTCATCACCCAGAGGATTGTAGCCGGACAGGGTCGGATCCGTGGGATCGTCTGTTATGGAAATCCATGGATTAAAGACCGTTTCGCCCAGGCGATCTTTCAATGGAGAGAGCCCCTCATACACCGCGCGACCGTTCAGCGCCTGCTCGAAGGCATCCAGAAAGCTCGCCAGGGCCATCGGATGCAGAAGGACCGGATATTTTCCGGGGGACATCTCCGTCACCGTTTCCGCCTGTCGCGCACGCCACACAAGTTCATTGAGAATTTCATCGAGGGTGGTGTCATCCGGAAAACTGCTGCGACCCATAAAAAGATCAAGAATATCTCCTTCCCGGGGCAGTGTGACCTGAATATAGAACGATGCGCCGCGCTCCTCGGTGAGGTGATCAATCCCCCGGGATGTCACCAGGCGGTTGACGGCCCGTCCCAGGGTGACACCTCCGGAAACACTCCAGTCGGGAAGATCCGCCCGAAGCCGCTCAATAACAGTTTCCGCCAGCTCCCGGCCCCGAATCGGATCCACATCGGTGACCCGGGGATCCGCATACGTCATTTCACGCAGTGTCCCGTCGCCTTCCGGCAATCGAAATGCCGCGGAACGTCCCAGCCGGGAGAGCTTCGACGCCGTGGACAACAGCCAGTCCACCGGTGTCTGAAGACCCCCGGGGCTGCGCCGACCCGGCCGTCGTGGATCACCCGAACCGCTTTGCCCGACACTTCCTTGCACTGGATATCCTTGAGCTCATTATCCTGGAAATTCACTTCCCGGAGATACCGGTGGGACAGGAGAAGTTCCGCAGGTTCCGGATAGTTTCGTATGGTGTCCAGTGTCTGTTTCAGGGTCATCATTCGCCTCCCACGGTCACGTTACGAATGCGAAGATGCGGCGACGAACACGTGGTTTCCAGCGGGAACTGGGGACCTTTACCGCATCCGCCGCTGTCATCCACAATGGTGAAATCCCGGCCGATGCCCTCAATGGAATCAAGGGTTTTAAACAGGTTGCCTGATAACTGAACGTTCCGCACCGGTTCCGCCAGTTTTCCGTTCCGGATCATGAATCCGTGTGCCGCATCGAAGCTGAACATCTCACCGCCGGTCCCGCCGTGGGCATCCACGGCATACACTCCGAGATCGATGCCGCTGAGAAGATCCTCGAACGTGGCGTTTCCCGGAGCGATACATGTGTTTCGCATGCGGCAGATTGGCGGGTAACGATAATTAATGCACCGGGCATTTCCCGTGGGAGCTTCACCGAATCGCGCGGCGGATTCGCGGCTGTGGAGCCGTCCGACAAGAACTCCGTCCCGGATCAGCCAGGTTTTTTCGCCGGGGACCCCCTCGTCGTCGTACCGCAGATATCCCCGGGTACCCTTATCCAGTCCGGAATCATAGATACCCAGTATATCCGGACCGAATCGTCGACCCATGGTGAAAATATCCCGCATGCTCGGATTGTTGTGATATTCATCCGCCTCACTCATGTGACCGAACGCTTCATGCACGAACGTGCTTCCCAGAACAGGATCCAGCACCACGGTGTATTTGCCCGCTTTCACTTTGGGCGCATCCAGCATGTCCACCGTCAGCCTGCACGCATTTTCCAGCCGGTCACCCAGCCGGCGGATCACTCCGAAATCCCGGCTGCTGCCACAGGTGACCATCTGATACTGCGTGACACCGCTCCGGCTTGCCTGCGGGCTGACAATACCCCCCAGATCCATTTTTTTCATGACAAGATCGGTTCCGTCGGAATTCATGTATACAATGGTTCGAAACGATTCGAAGTAGGATGCGGATACATTGGTGATCACCGGTGAATACTCCCGGGCCCGGGTCACCAGATCCCGGAAAATATCCAGTTTGGTATCCAGGATAACCGCCCGGGGATCTTCCAGGGGATCGTAATCCACGAAATCAACCACCGGGTCCACCGGTGCCAGATTCATGCGGCAGTTACCGAGAGACCGGGCCTGATCGATGGCCAGTTCCGTGTATTCTTCCAGGAGATCGGGGGAATTCAGCGACGCGAATCCCCAGCCTCCCCGGACGCATGCGCGGACGGCAAATCCCTGGTCTTCGGAAATACCGAGCCGGGTCAGCTCGTCATTGGAGAATCCGAAATGCAGTTTTCGGATACTTTCCGCTCGGCATTCCAGGTAATCCGTTTTCGATTGATATTTTTTCAAAGTGGCATCGATCTGTTCCTGCATTGCTTTCGTGCGTTTCGATCGCAGTGGATTTCTCATTGTCTGGTTGTCCCATTTCCTTCGGTAGAAGATTCCATGACACCCTGATCCACCAGGGTATCTGAAACGGTATAACTGTCGATAATCACCGGAACGCTTCGATGCTGGGTCGCCTCCATCAGCGGCCGCAGCACCCGGCCGTCCATATCCCGGGCCACCGGCAGACGCAGCAGGTAGAGGACCGTTGGTGTCACATCTGCGGCCAGCAGATCATCGAGACGGGTGGTGTCCTGGAGTGCATGATCAAACGGGGAGCCGTACAGCAGCATCCATCCGCCGGGAATCAACCGCGTGGGCGGCACTGTTTGCAATTCAGTCACAACGGCCACCGATGGATCCGATTGCTCCCAGACAATATCCGGAAACCGCCCTTCGGTGCGGTTGATGTATATCTGCTCCCCGGCAAACAATTTCGTGAACATCGCCAGCCCGGCCTCATTGCCGGGACTGGTATTGCCGGTTCCCGGCACGGAAACGGATCGCAGTTCGGTTGCCACCGTTTTCCGGAGACCTTCGTAATCGATCCGCGGCACAATCCCCCGAGCATACGTCAGTTCCCGGTTGATCCGAAGTCCCGGCTCGTTTTCTCCGGCGTAAAATACGCGCGTCCGGGTCATATCAACGCCGCCGTCTTCAGTCCGCGCCAGGTAATGGTTTGTTTCGAGCCACTGATTCACATTCCAGGAACCGGTGACCGGAATCCGCGTCATGGGGCAGACGATCATCCATGTGGACACATCGGAAGCCAGTGTCGCCAGGTGTGTTTCGATCCGGTCAAGATACGCGCCGGGATCACTGCCGTCATCCATGATCCGGACAAGGGTAAGTTCCGCACTACTGGATTCCGGAGGCAGCATGCGCTCATCCCGGGAACCGTCCGGATGGATCGCAACCACCCGGACGGGACGGCGGGCGTTCTGAACAATTTCCCGCAGCACCATCAGATCGAGATCATGGATATCCCGATAGCTGACGGCGTATGTTTCCCGATCGATCCTCATAACGCCGGTGTGCAGTTTTCTGGGATTTTTACCCGTGCATATCTCCAGCAGCGCATCGTCCATGGAAACAGCGCCATTGGGAATTATCGTTCCGATCAAACCTTCCTCCGCCATCCGAGTCAGAACAGGGCGTGTACCGGCGGGACTGCGGAGTGATACGGCATCAATGGGATCCAGAATCAGCACACCGACGGCATCCACGGTGGTTG
>Ga0116164_10002812_pt1 | contig 12224 bp, 8 predicted proteins | sample AD_UKC109_MetaG_FD_89888 | JGI IMG/M metagenome (GOLD analysis project Ga0116164, IMG submission 89888) | Active sludge microbial communities of municipal wastewater-treating anaerobic digesters from Hong Kong - AD_UKC109_MetaG | ecosystem: Engineered > Bioreactor > Anaerobic > Digestate... | reverse complement strand
GCTGCGGGCGTGTGGTTTCAATGGATAATATCTCGCCGATACAGACATAAATCTGGTTGTTGGCTTTGCGTATACTCATATTATCCATCAGTTCCGTATACTGGCTGACGATATCCCATGCCTTGCGGCTGTATACGTCTACCGAGGGCACGTAGTATACGGTATATTCCAGCCTGGTCTGCGTCTTGCCCGGGTAGTCCGCGGTGATGATGATGGTATTATCGCCGATCGTATCAAAAACCGCCTTGAAGGTAAAGCTGCCGTCGCGATCGGTGTCGGTGATATCAAGATCCGTATACGGGGACAGTACATGGATGACCGCTCCCGGGATGGTGGTAGCGCGGATGGTCATCACATCGTAATTGCTGACGCTTGAAATATCACTGGAGAGGTCCAGGGGAATCTCCTGCTTTTCACGGTAGAGCGTAACGGTCATGGAGTTTTCGCGGCAATGGGGGCTGCGCACCACGATCTCAAAGCTGTTTTCCCCGATGGGCTGTATGGTGGCGTTGTAACTCACCTGCCCGGTATCCTTTACGACCAGATCGGAATAATCCTCGTCGTTGATGTACACGGTGCTGCCTTCGGACACATAAAACACGATGGTATACAGCGCCGTACTGACCACGGTGTATTGGCTTGCGGGATCGTATAGCTCAATATAGGAAAGCGGTATATCCACGGTATAGGTGATGGTTTCCAGCGGCGTTTGCTTGCCGGATTCCGCTATCAGATACGGCGATAGGGTGACCTCCATGCTTTCCTCAAGCGTGGCATCCGTGTCGTCATACCAGCTGTAATCCATGATGTCGAAAGTCGCCACGCCGTCCATCACGATAGCGGAGGTTCTCAGCTCGCGCAGGGATATACGGTCGCCGTCGTTGCCCGAAATGGTAATGGTATGGGCGGCCAGGTCGTCGCGGATCGTGGGCGTGATTGTGATGACCGTCTCCGCTTCCTCATTGGACGCGTTGATGATCGGAAGGATATATTTTACGCCGATCCATCCGATCATTGCGACGACGGCCGCGAGAAAAATATACAGCAGCGTACGCCGCAGGCGCAGCTTCTTTTTCAATACACGCTGCGGGATGGCGGCTGTCGGATTCCGGTGATGCTCGTATTCGTCGGAACGTTGATATTCGGGTACATAATCTTCCACGTCGTCGTAGCCGTCGTAGAGCTGGCGGGTTTTGTACGGATCGGTATCGCCCGCTTGCCTGCCGCCCTTTTGATAAGCCGGAGTGCGTACAAGCTTTGCGTCGGAGGCAATCGGTGAGCCGTCCTCCACGAGGCGCGAGTCAACGGGACGCAGCGTGGCATCGGGGTTATCCGGAAGTTTGGAAAAAAAGGTGGAACGGTTGGAGGTGGTGCGAACCGTGCGGGAGGACGGGGCGACCCCGCGTTTTGAAGCCCGCTCGCGAAGTTCTTTCTGATGCGCCTCGCCTTCCCGCTTCCGCCGGTGAAGGTTGACCATTTCATCCGCAAGTTTGTCACGGTATTCCGCTTTGGTTTGCGTTTCCCCAAGTTCGTCTACCAAAATGTACTGCTTTGGCTCGTCCTTGAGTTCACCCTGCCACGAGGGCGGTGACTCCGAGAAGCTCTCCGAGGGTACCAGCGGGAGCGGAGAACCGCAGTATTGGCAATGCGGGAGGGTAGCGCGGTTCCAGCGCCCGCACTCAGGACACTTCAACTCCCCACCTCCCCGAAAAGATTACAATTATATGACACTATTCGCTGAATATTAAGAAATTCCTGTTGCCGGGTCGGATACTTGTTTTATTCGTCAGTCTCAAGCGTTTCTTTTTGAATTTGCCTGCGCAGGCGATTGCGCAGGGAACGCACACGGATTTGGCTGATATGGCGCCGCATCCGTCCGTTTGTATCGATGGCAATGTTCTTTACTGTACCGGACAGGGTCTGCGCGCCGTCCTCATGGATATGCGGCAGGAAAATGAGAAGCACAGCGGCCCTGAGAAGTATGGTAGCAAGAAGCATCCAGTGAAATTTCGTAAATGTGATTCCCAAAACCACGGGAACAGTATCCGTAAGAGCGGCAAAAGGCGTCTGCATCAAATACCCGCCGAAGGCGTTGGCAATCGCTATGCCGAACAAATTGATGCAGGTAAAAAACACGGCGATATAAATGGAACGGTGTGTGCGGGGCGATTGTGACAAATAGAGGTTTTGCTGGCATATATCAATCGCAGGCCATGTCGCGCCGGAGATTATGTTGGAAATGATGACGAGCCATGCTGTATTGTTTGTTGCGAACAGCCACGGAATCGGCGTCAGCACAATGCACATTGCCGTCATTTGGAGCACCGGCTTGTTGCCGTAACGGTCAATCAACCGGCCCCAGCGTGTAACGATCAGGATGGTAGAAAGTCCGGATACGATTTGCGTGTAAAGCGAAATCTGCGTTAGATTCATATCCAGATATTCAAGCATATGAATATTCCAAAACGGCGCGGCGATATTGATGGAGAACAGCCAGGAGGAATAGAAAACAACAATTTTAATAAAACGCTTGTTGGAAAACACTTCCTTGAGCAGTGCTTTCAGCGACGGAAGATGCGTTTCTTCCATCTCCGGCCATTTGACAAAAAAGTAACTGGCGATATCAAGGACCAACGTGATACCGGCAAGCACAAGCGCAATGGTATACCCGATGATACCGACACGGTCGATCATCGCCGAAACCAGCAAACCGGTGATCACACCGGAAATAAGGCTGATTCGCTGACGGATGCTGAAATACGAACCGCGGATATTGATGGGCACCAAATCGCCCATCAGGCTGCCGAAGGCAAGGTTTACGCCGCCGTTGCCGCTTGAAATGAAGACGACAAGCACGATCACAATCCAAATGCGCAGATCGACGGAGAACGATGGGAAGATATAGGGAACCAGTGCGATCAGAATCCATAAAACACGTCCGGTCAGCCCGAGAAACAGAAACAGAAAGCGGCGGTTGCGCTTCCTTTCCATATAATAGCTGATAAAGAGTTGTAATACGACCGTAGAAACCGGGATAGCGGAAATCAAACCGAGTTGGAAATCGTTTGCGCCTAAAACCTCGCGCTGGAACGCGCTCCAAACCGGCCCGGTGGTGATAACAGAGCCGATCATACCGATGGTCACCGACCAGATGACCCAATACAGGTTCTTGCGAAGCTGCTCGGTCATGCCGCTGTCGTTGAAAAAATGCAATCGTAATGGCGGGCGTCCCTGCCTGGTGCTCATCAATCGTATCCTCCGCCGTCCGGTGTTCAGCATGGGGGGCAATACAAAGATTCATGATATTCTAGCGCATTCCCATAGAAGTTGCAAGGGACGATTGTAACGAAAAATTGTGTCGGGATCTGTTGATCGGAATAGGCGTTTTCGTATTATAAAAACGCAACGGTAAAGCGGCGCAAATCTTGCGAAAGCCGTGTGATTTTGATATTCTTACAATGGATGAATACAGGGGAGGTGGGCGGAATGCGGCGGCCGATGCGCGATATGCTGGATAAGGTGTCGGCGCGTATGTCCCTGCACATGCCCGCGTCCCAGGGCCGGGCGCTTTTTAAGAATGCGGATCCCTGCCTGATAGAAACCACCGAACTCCCCGTAACCGACGATCTGTATCAGCCGTCGGGCGCGATCCGGGAGGCGGAACGCTTGCTGAAAAACAGCGCGAAGTCCGCGGCATCCTTTATGCTTCAGGGCGGTTCGACGGCCGGCATACACGCGATGCTGCTGTACGCGTGCAGACGCGGGGATACGGTCATCCTGCCGCGTAACGCGCACCTGAGCGCGCTGAACATCTGCGCCGTCGCGGGAATCGAGCCGGTCTTTGCGGAGATAACGGAAACACCCGGCGGGTGGTTGGTAACGACGTCCGGAGCTTACCAAAACGCGTTGGCAAAGTATCCGCAGGCAACGGCCGCGCTTGCCCTGAGCAGCGATTACTATGGTATCCTGTGTGATTTACCGGTGATTGCGGATATCGTGCGTAAACAGGGAAAGCTGATGCTTTGCGACGAAGCGCACGGCGCGTATTTCAACTGGCGAGAGGATATGCAAAACGCTGGTGAAAACGGGGCGGACCTGTTTGTGCAATCGGCGCACAAGACCCTCCCGGCCGTCAACGCCGCGGCGTGGCTGCACGCGATGGACGGTATCGATTGCGCAAAGCTGCGCGGTATCCTGCGTATGGTGCAGACATCCAGCCCGTCCTTTGCGCTGATGCAGTCGATGGACGACGCACGCGCGTGGATGGACGCATACGGGCAGGAAGCCTGTATGCGTTTGCAGAAAGCAATAGGGGAGTTCCTCGCGAAAGCTTCCGCCCTTGGGTTTACCGACGACCGGAACGATGTTGCGGCAGACCGTCTGCGCCTGGTGCTGCGCGCCCCGCAGGGCGGGGAATGGCTGCGGCTGAAACTGCAGGATATGGACATCGACGTTGAGATGAGCGACGCGTATCACATCGTATGCATCCTGTCGCTGATTGACGGAGAAAAGCGGCTTCAGGTTCTTTTGGACGCGCTGAAGCGGATTGCGCGGGAACCCGCGGACGAAACAGATTTGCCGCTGCCTTTGAAGCGAAAACCGGATACCTGGCCGGCCCGGTGCATGCCGATATCCGAGGCCGCGTTCGCGAAAGCGGAGACGATATATACTCCGCGCGATGCGGCTGGCCGTGTCAGCGCGGCAACCGTCGGCCTTTACCCGCCCGGCGTCGCCTGGCTGACCGCGGGCGACAGGATTACCGAAGAGATCGCGGATATGATATCGCAAACGCCCGCGCACCGCTTGTTTGGGATAAACGGCGGCATCAGATGCGTAAAATAAGGAGAAACGCAATGCAAGCAAAACTTCCATATGACGCGGTGGTATTCGACCTGGACGGTACGCTGACATGCTCGGAAGACGGCATACTTTCATCGCTGCGCTATGCGCTCAACATGCTGGGAGCTCCCGTGCCGCCGGATGATGAACTCAAACGGTTTATCGGCCCGCCGCTGCGGGAAACCTTTACGTGCACCACGGCGTTTTCCGATGAGCAGATCGAGCGGGCCATACGGTACTATGTGGAGCATTTCGATAGAGTAGGGCTTTACCTTTACAGCGTATTTCCGTATATACGCCCGCTTTTGCATACGCTGAAGCAAAACGGAGCGTACCTGGCCGTCGCCACCTCAAAACCGCTCGTCCGCACAAAAACGCTGTTGGAGCATCTGCGGCTGGCAAGGTATTTTGACCGCCTTGTCGGTGAGGAAAGCAACGACGCGCAAATCGGCAAAGCGGAACTCATCACAAGAGCGCTTCCGGAAACCTGCCGCAGCGCAGTCATGGTCGGCGACAGGAAGTATGACATCGAGGGCGCGAAGGCAAACGGGATCGACTCAATTGGCGCTGGATACGGCTACGGCCCGGAGGGCGAGCTGGAAGCCGCCGAACCTACCCACATCGCCGACACCACTGAAACACTGGCACAATTGCTGTGCCCGGGCTTCAAGCCCGCGCGCGGATATTTCCTGTCCATGGAGGGCTTGGACGGAAGCGGCAAAACGACGCAGATCAACCGGCTTGCCAAGCAGTTAAAGACCTATGGCTACGACGTGACGCAAACGCGAGAACCAGGCGGATGCAAAATCAGCGAGGATATCCGCAATCTGGTCCTGACGACGGACAACATGGAAATGTCGGCGCCCTGCGAAGCGCTTTTGTATGCCGCGTCGCGCGCGCAGCATGTGCACGAGGTTATCCGCCCCGCGGTGGAAGCGGGCAAGCTGGTGCTGTGCGACCGCTTTGTGGACAGTTCCATCGCCTATCAGGGCGGGGGCAGGGAACTCGGCGTTAAAGAGGTTGGGCAGATCAATGAATTTGCCATCCGGGAGATGGTTCCAGACGCCACTATCTATTTGCGGATGACGGATTCGGCGCAGGCGCTCAAGCGCCGCAGGGACGCATCCAAGCCGGACCGGCTGGAAAGCCAGCCGCAGGCGTTTTTCGAGCGCACGCGCAAGGCGTACGACCAGCTTATCAAAGAGAATCCCAAACGGTTTTTGGTCGCGGACGGCAGCAAGCCCGTAGACGAACTGGCGAATGATATCCTGAAGGCGGTTTTGGATCGCCTGGAAGCAGCCGAGGGACTATAATGGAGCGGATAGTCGCAGGGATGTCCGGCGGGGTGGACAGCGCCGTGGCCGCGCTTTTGCTCAAACGGCAGGGCTGCGACGTCGTCGGCGCGTTTATGAAAAACTGGGACGAACAGGACGAAAACGGCGTGTGCACCTCGACCGCCGACTGGGAGGACGTCCAGGACGTTTGCCATGCGATCGGGATTCCCTGTTATGCGGTCAATTTTGAAAAAGAGTATCAGCAGCGCGTGTTCAGCCATTTTCTGGCCGAATACCGCAAAGGCCGTACGCCGAACCCCGACGTGCTGTGCAACCGGGAGATCAAGTTCAAGGCGTTTCTGGAATTTGCGCAGAAACTGGGCGCAAAAAATATGGCGACCGGACATTTTGTACAGACAGAAATACGGGAAGGCCGTCCGGTATTGCTGCGCGGCGCGGACAGGAATAAGGACCAGAGCTATTTTCTCTATATGCTTAAGGAACCGCAGCTGCAAAAGGCCGTGTTTCCCGTCGGCGGGATGACCAAAGCGCAGGTTCGCGCCGTTGCAAAGGAGCACGGGCTGTCCGTGAGCGAAAAAAAGGATTCCACGGGCGTCTGCTTCATCGGGGAACGGAATTTCCGGGAATTTTTGAAAAACTACCTACCGGCGGCGCCGGGGGAGATGCGCACCGAAGCGGGGGAAACCGTCGGGGAGCACATCGGGCTGGCGTATTATACGCTGGGGCAGCGCAAAGGGCTGGGTATCGGCGGACGCGGCGACGGCCGGAGCTGGTTCGTGCTGGACAAGGATTTGCAAAACAACGTGTTGATCGTCGGCCAGGGCGAGGACCACCCGCGATTGTTTTCCCGGCGGATAGAGGCGAGCGAAGCGACGTGGATCGCAGGCGCAGCGCCGGCGCCGGAGGGGCAGGCGTACCGCTGCACGGCCAAGTTCCGTTACCGGCAGGCCGATCAGCAGGTTTCGATCATACAAAAAGGAGATATACTGTATATAGAAGCCGACAAACCCCAACGCGCCGTAACGCCGGGGCAAAGCGCGGTGTTCTATCAGGGGGAACAATGCCTCGGCGGAGCGACGGTGGATTTGGCAACACCGGTATAAGCCAAAGCGAATTTTACATCTTCAAACAGGAAATCTGCTTCGGTTCGTCGAAATAAAGTAATAACGGAAATCACAGGATCAACCCGGGGAAAGGAGTGTGGTTCCCTTGGCACAAGAAGCGAAAAACCGTGCTGAGACGGAAATCAACAACATCCTGCGGGAAGCTGCGGTTCCGCTTGTTTTGATTTAGGGCCGTCTGAGCACGGTTACAATATAGTATTTATCCTTCAGCCGCAGCCGTATGCGGCGTTGCCTGCATCATTCAAAACGCAATTGAGGAGGAGTTTTCACATGAAGACAACCATCGTCGGGAAAAACATGAATGTTTCCGAGGCTGTTTCCAGGCGCGTACTTCGCAAAACCGGGAAAATGGAACGGTATCTGCCTAAGGATTCGGAAATGCTGGTACGGCTCACGCGAGAAAAGAACCACCGCCGCACCTGCGAAATCACAGTACCGTTTGAAGGCGTGGTGCTCCGCGCCGAAGCCTCAAGCGACGACAACCTCTATATCAGTATCGACCAGGCGCTGGCAAAACTGGAGAGGCAGATTCACAAGCATCGCGCTAAGCTGAGCAAACGGCTGCGCGACGACGCTTTCCGTTCCGAGGAGCTGGAGTTCACCGATGAGATCGAACCCCGGGAGGAAGAGAACCGCAAGGTTGTCCGCTATAAAACGTTTCCGGTCCGCCCGATGTCAGTGGACGACGCGGTCATCCAGATGGAACTGCTTGGTCACGCCTTTTTCGTGTTTGTCAACGTGGACACGGAACAGACCAACGTGCTTTACCTGCGCAAGGACGGCAACCTCGGCCTGCTGGAGCCCGAAGCGTAACCGTATCAAGCGAAAATCAAATTGTTACAACCGGCGGGGGATGCCCCGCCTTTTTACATCCGTATTATAGGAAGACAGCCTGAAATATGTTTACAAAGCATGAAAAAAGTGTTAAGCTAATCAATACTTGAGGCAAGAGAAACGGTGGTGTTTTCATGGCAAGCGAACTCATCCAGCAGTTGACGATGGGATTGTCGGAAATACTGGTGTATGTGACGATTGCGCTGGTCTTTGTTTTCGGCATCGTCAAGTGCATTTATCCGGTATACCGCAATAGCACGCTTCTCAACCGCGCCGTCGTCAAGCTGGAACGCACCACGGGCAGCAAGAAGAAACCCGTATGGCAGGAGCCGCGTTTTCTTGGCCGCGCCCTGCGGCCGGAATGGCAGCGCTTCCTGCTTAATGCCGATCAGCTGGATCTGCGCGGCCTGCCGTGCAATACGGAAGAATACATCAACGAAGATACGGTCGTATACAAACCCGGGCATGCGCAGGTAGCAGAGATACTGCCTACGCTTTTAACTTCCCTGGGTATTTTAGGTACATTTCTGGGCATGATCGAAGGCTTGACCAACCTGAACTTCGCCGACAGCAACACGACCATCACAAGCATTCCCACATTGCTTGGCGGCATGCGGTTCGCGTTTGCGACGTCGGTCGTCGGTATTACGGGCTCCATCGTCTTTAACGTTGCTTACCACATTGTCAAGGGCAGGGCGTTTAAGTCGCTGGACGCGTTTGACGAGACCTTTTACGAACTGGCCATGCCGCGCCCGCTGGATTCGGACGTGCAGATGATTATCCAGAAGCAGGATGAGGACCTGAGCATGCAGCAGACCATCGGGCAGCTTGGCGGGCAGATCGCGGGCGCGGTGGAGCTTGCGGTCAGCCGCGCAACCCATCCGCTGACGATGTCCATGGATAACTTTATCCAGGGTACGACGCGCGAACAGGTGGACGGCATCCAGCGTATCGTCAACCGCTTTATGCAGCAGATGGACGCGTCCATGAACGGTAAGTTCTCTGCGTTTGCGGACGCGGTGGACAGGATGAACCACAGTATGCAGGATATGCAGCAAAGCATGAAAATCGCTCTGGAAACCATCAAAGAGATGGCGCTGGACCGGGAAATGTCCGAGACGGGCGGCGAATACCGCAAGGAACTGGAAACGCTGATCCGGCAAAATGATGATACGATGGCAAAACTAACGCAGGGGATCGCCGAATTGCAAAAGTCGGTTCAATCCGCTGCGGATAATGATGATCAAACGGCGGATACCGGGCAAGTCGGAGGAAAACGGGGATGACGGGTAAGGCGCGGAAACGCGGACGTTCCTCGCGGGTTGACGGCGGTGCGGCCTGGATATCGTATTCCGATATGATGGCGGCGCTGCTGCTTGTTTTCGTGCTCGTGCTTTGTTACACGATCTACCAGTATTTTTCGCTGCTGGAAACCAAGACCGCTGAATTGGACGCGCAGACCGCGCTGCTCACCTCGCAGCAGGAGACGCTGGACGAGCAGCAGGCGCAGCTTCTGGATCAGCAAAACAGCCTGACCAGCGCGCTGACTGAAATCGAAGAACAAAAGGGACTTCTGAATGTGCAGGAGCAGACGCTGACCGAGCAGGAAGTCACCATTGCCGCGGCACAGGCGGCGTTGACCGATAAGGAAGACGAACTCAATGAAATGCAGGCTGCCCTGTCCGAACAGGAGACCTCGCTGAATTCGGCGATGGATTTACTGGAGGCGCAGCAGATTGCCATGGACGAGCAGCAGCAGAAGCTGGAAGACCTTGTGGGCGTGCGCACCAAGATCATCCGCGATCTGGCGTCAGCGCTGACCGAAGCCGACTTGAAGGCAACGGTCGATTCCAACACCGGCGATATCATGCTGGAAAGCACGGTGTTCTTCGATTATAATTCCGATACCATCAAATCCGAGGGCGTCGCGTTTCTCAACCGCTTTATTCCCGTGTACCTTTCGGTGCTTTTAAGCGACGATTACGCGGAGTATCTGGGTGAAATCGTGATCGAAGGGCACACCGATACGACCGGCAGCTACCTGTACAATCTGGAATTGTCACAGGAACGCGCGCTGTCGGTAGCGAAGTTCTGTTTGCAGATGGAAAGCTTGACGACCAAACAGCAGGAGATGCTATACGACATCCTGACAGCGAAAGGCCGCAGCTATTCCGATCCCGTATATGACGACAACGGCAACGTGGATATGGACGCTTCCCGCCGCGTGGAATTCAAATTCCGCCTGAAGGACTCGGAAATGATCGACGAGATTCGCGATATCCTGTCCGAAGACAGCCAGTAAAGCGGGGTGACGGCATGACGTTTCTGAAATACTTTACGCTGTTCATGGTCGCGCTGGTCATCGTGGTGGTCGTGATCGTCGGTTACTTTTTCTTCACGGCGAAGGTTACGGTGGCGGATTGTGATATTACCGGCCGCGCAGCGAGCACGCAGCCCGATTTGTTGCAGCAGATGAAGGAATATATTGCGCTGGACGCGTTCCCGGGCACGATGTTCACGGAGGAAGAGATCGGCGACGCTTCCCAATACGCGTTTATCACCTATACGCTGGAACTGAGCAACCAATGCCTGGTTTCCGTCGATATGATTGAAATACAGGTGATCCCCCAGGACGGCGATGTGCTGCAGATCGGCGATTACGACGTGCATACGCTGGAACCGAAAACGACAGGCAGCATATCGGTCACTATCCTCACGGCGGCGGATAACCATTCGGTACGGGATGTGCTGATCACCTATTACGTGTGGGGCGTGAGTTTTTCCATTACGACAACCTGCGGATGATATAAGGAAGGTGCGGCATGGCGAAATTGTGGGCGGGACGCTTTGAAAAACAAACGGCAAAACTGATGGACGACTTTCATTCGTCCATACCGTTCGACCGGCGGCTTCTGCGCTGCGATATCCTGGGCTCGGTCGCGCACGCGACGATGCTCAGGGAAAAGGGAATCATTTCGGCGCAGGACGGCGAGTTGATTCTCAAAGGCCTGAACGGGCTTCTGTCGGACGATGAGAACGGCAAGCTCGCCGTTGATATGGACGCCGAGGACGTGCATATGTTTGTCGAGAGCGAACTCACCCGCCGTATCGGCGAAGCGGGCAAACGGCTGCATACCGGCAGAAGCCGCAACGACCAGGTGGCGCTGGACGCGCGTATGTACGCGAAGCTGGCTTGTGCGGATGTCGAAAAAACGCTGGAGAAGCTTTTAAAAACGCTGCTTTCGCTGGCTGAGCAACACACAAACAGCATTATGCCCGGCTATACGCATTTGCAGAAGGCGCAGCCGGTCACGCTCGGGTTTCACCTGATGGCATACGCGCAGATGGTGATGCGCGATATGAAGCGTTTCCGTTCGGCCTTCACCGAAGCGGACGTGATGCCGCTGGGGTCCGGCGCGCTGGCGGGCACGACCTATGATTTGAACCGTGAGCGTGTCGCGGAACTGCTGGGATTTTCCAAAGCTTCGGATAACGCTATGGACGCCGTCGGCGACAGGGATTTCATCCTGTCGTTCCTGTCGGCGGCGAGCCTTGCGATGATGCATCTGAGCCGCTTTTGCGAGGAACTGATCCTTTGGTCGAGCAGCGAGTTTGCCACTGTTACCATGGACGACGCGTATTCGACAGGCTCCAGCATCATGCCGCAGAAGAAAAACCCCGACGCCTGCGAACTGATCCGCGGCAAAACGGGGCGTGTTTACGGCGACCTCACGGCGCTTCTGACCGTGATGAAGGGACTGCCGCTTGCCTACAACAAGGACATGCAGGAGGACAAAGAAGCGTTCTTCGACGCGTACGACACCTTGAAAAAGTGCCTGAACGTTTTCATAGAAATGCTAGGGAGTACCGTATTCAATACGGAACAGATGGAAAAAAGCGCGAAGGACGGCTTTACCAACGCGACGGACCTGGCCGATTATCTGGTCGGTAAGGGACTGCCGTTTCGGGACGCGCACCACGTATCGGGAACGCTGGTGAAGAAATGCATTCATGAGGGCCGCAGCTTGGAAGACTTAAGCCTGGAAGAACTGCAAAAAGAGAGCGCGTTGTTTGAAAAAGACGTCTATCAGGCGATCGCGCTTCCGGCCTGCGTATCCCGCCGCAGCCTGAG
>Ga0116164_10002810_pt1 | contig 12233 bp, 11 predicted proteins | sample AD_UKC109_MetaG_FD_89888 | JGI IMG/M metagenome (GOLD analysis project Ga0116164, IMG submission 89888) | Active sludge microbial communities of municipal wastewater-treating anaerobic digesters from Hong Kong - AD_UKC109_MetaG | ecosystem: Engineered > Bioreactor > Anaerobic > Digestate... | reverse complement strand
TAGGATGTGTATGAAAATTGTCAATTTTATCAGAAATATCGTCTGCATTGTCCTTCAACAAGAGGCTTATCGGAATTTTATAAAATTCATACCCATCCTCCGTTTTTTTAAGGAATACCGGTGAAGGTTCGTATTTATCTGAAGAAGCCAATTTTTCATAAATATTCCTGCCGCTTTCTACTGAAATATGTCTTTCAAAAGAATAACCGCCAAGGATAACCGCAACTTTGATTTTATTTCCTTCTGCGGCTTTTGCATTTTCCATCAATGTATCAAGTCGCACTAGTAAGGAATCATAAGATGTAATTTCTAAGCTTTCGTGAATCCTTTCTATCAAGGAGGTTCTAATTATAAAAGTTAAAAATTTAGAAGGATCAAGTCCTATTTCTGCAGCTTGATGAAAAAAGAAGGAAGAAGGCATCATTCCGCTCGTAGTATTGGGGTCGTTGAGGATGATTTTCCCATCATCTGTTATAAATCCGTCTATTCTAGCATAGCAAGTAAAAGCAAAATGATTAAATAGCTTTTGACATTCGTTCCTTATTGCTTGAATTTCAGCATCGGGCAGATTTATTGGTGTGATTTTTCTTGAAAGCCCTGGCAAATATTTTGACTTATAGTCATAAAATTTACTATTTTTCACTATTTCTGTAGGTGGCAGAGCTACGGGGTTGCCACCTTCATTGCGTATGACGATACACGAGAATTCTTTCCCATGAATAAAAGACTCAATCAATACTTTTCTTTCATTATAGACCGCTTCTAGTAGCAATGAATCCTCCCTAGACGAATTGAATAACTCGAGCAAGTCATCGGGGTGATAGTAGATTTTATCATTGACACGTATAGGAAAACCCAAGCCCTCACGTATATCAATCAGATGCCGTACCAACTGAATTTTATCGTCTTGATCCTTATCCCGCCATTGTTTCAAATCCAAAACTTGGCGAAAAAATGCTTTATCAACGGCTTCTGTGAAACGGTTTTCATCATCGTCAATGAGTATGCTTACCCCTATCGAAGAACCCTGATTTGAGGGTCTGACGACCAAAGGAAAACCAATATTTTTTTGGGCTAATTCATAAAAATTTCTTTTACCATTTTTCCAATCACTTCGTTCAATTTCGAGTAGTGTTGGCATCACGAAATCTGCATCTTGCATCAGTTTTTTTTGTACTGATTTATCCATTCCGATGGCACAGGGAAGAACCCCGCTACCGGTATATGGAACATTTATCGATTCGAGAATGGACTGTATCTGGCCGTCCTCACCGAATATTCCATGCAACGCCAAAAATGCAATATCAATCAAATGCGGTATATCATGCCACTCAATGGGATTCCCAACTTTTTGACACAACGCTAGGTAAGTCTCATCATCCAACTTACCCAAACTTTCAATGTAAATCTGAAAGGGATTATCACTGGGAGGTAAAAACTCAACGGGTGGATAAAAATCGCGAATCGTACCTTTATAAACGTACTGCCAATCAAGCTGAATCAACCGCCTGTTGCTATCGATAAAAATCGGAATGGCCTCAAAAAGGGATTTATCCAAATTGTCATAAACCGTTCTTCCACCTGCAAAAGAAATCTCTCTTTCTCTCGACGGCCCACCAAAAAATATACCAACACGAATTTTTTCAGACATTTAATGTAGCGTATGAATTGCAAACATATATAATCTTTCAATATTATATAAAGTTCAAGAAAACAAAAAACTAAATTGCTTTCTTTGAAGGCGATTTTTAAAGATTATTTCACAATAATTTATAAAAACAAAAAGTAATAATATTTTAGTGCAGGAATACAGAAATAATAAAAGATTAAACTTAAATTTTTAAAGAAAAAATCCAATGAGCAAACAGCGACAGTTAATTTTTGCAGTATTTATCCTAATATTTAGCTATAACGAGGGTATCACTCAATCTTATTTCTATAAACTTTCACTTTCAAAGACCATGTCTAATGACAAAAATAGCCATTCAATTTCGGCGAGCATGGAGGATGAATTTGATGGCCAGGGCTTGGATTATTTGAATTTGTCACTTCAATACGATTTTCAGCACAAAATAATTAGCAATTTTTTAGTCTTAAAAAGTGGAATGCGATTCGGGTTTGTCAAGGACAAGTTGAGTACTGATTTCACGGAGATGAGACCCTATGTCGGTGCTGCCAATTCAGTTGTAATAAATGATCATTTCACTTGGAAAAACGTCGTGAGATTTGAGTACAGAATGCTGAACCAAGACATGGTTTACGATTTTGAAAATAATTTTACGAGATTCCGATTTTCTACGGGGATGCTCTATAAATTCATGGATTCTCAAACTCACAATATACCTTGGACTTTAAAATTAAACTTTGAGAGTTTCTTTGTAGAAAATAAACAAACCTTCGAAAGATACTCAAATCTCCATGAGTGGAGCTTAACATGGAATAAAAATGCATCAGAAGCGTTTAGTTATTATATCTGTTTTATATATGATAGAAACTTCAGCTTTAATCAGGAATCAAAAGGGACATCTTATGAAATTGAAATTGGATTAGATTTTTAAGACCATTGACATGATAAAATTTAGAAATTCAATATTACTTATAGCATTCATTACTGCCACATCATGTGGTAATGACAATTCAAATTTGGAAGGACTTGCTGATGCCCGTTTGAATTCAATTCTATTACAATCGAAAGAAAAGGTTATGTCACCAAGTAATTTAAAGGAGATAAATAAATTATTTGAAATTAGTAAAGATACTGCTTGGACAGTGCTTGCTCAACAATCGGCCATCCAAATGTATGAAGCCAGAGGTGCAGAAGTATTGACTGAAGATTGTATAAATTACTTGAGACAAAATCTTTATGATTCCACTCAATCGAATAAATTTCGATCTGATTCAATCTATTATGTAAAAATTGGTCACAAAATCCATCAGCTTCTAGCTACTACCAATATAAGTGATAAGACCTTTATTGAAATACTTATTTATAATGAAACCTTATCACAGTTATCAGCGGAAATTAAAAAACTATGTAACCAGTAAGGTGAGGAATCGGTTTTTAATATTAGTCTTGATTATTAAGTTTAACTTAATGGAAGCTCAACAAGGAAAATATTGTGCAGAAGATTTTATGTGGAGCAAATGCTATACATTTTTATCAGAAAATAGGTTCGAATCGGAAGAATTAATGTGTGTCGCAATGATTGTTGGAAAAGGACATTTTGAAGTCAGGAATGACTCATTAATCCTTGATTATGAACCCATTGAATATTTTGATCATAATTTCAGTATGATTAAAGATGAAACCAAAAAGTGCGATAATATCCAATTAGAATTCGAAATCATTGATTTTCAAAGCCAAGCTCCAATCGATACAGCAAAACTTTCAATTTTTGAAGAAAGCTACACTTTGATAGGAAAAAATAAAGAGTTCACAATCGATAATTTTCAATCCCCCATCTTTATTAGTGTATACGTTGAGAACCATTCTTCTCAAAATATTATTCTGACAGAAAATGGTAATTATAAAATCCACCTAGAACTAATGGATAATGTTCATCGAGACAGCTACGACCATGCACGGGGAACAGAAAGCTATAAAATGCAACACCTAGGGAAAGATACTCTATTGCTTTTAAATGAAAACAATTGGGAATATCTTAAATGGATAAAAACGAATAAGAACCCTTAGCTCTGAGGTCTAAAAGTCATTTTCTCACAATTTACCCTGGGTAATAATCCATTAGCGAACATTATTAAAATTTAAAAATTCTAATTTAATCATTTGTTTAATTTAATTTTAATGATTTATATTTGCCCTGCAATACGAAACAATGTTAAAAGCGAAGGAAAAGGATCAAAACACAGAGCAAAGAATCAAGGCAGCGGCACAAAAGCTTTTTCAGCGAAAAGGATTTGCTGCAACTAAGACTCGCGACATTGCAGACGAGGCACAAATAAACTTGGCATTACTCAATTATTACTTCGGAAGTAAAGAGAAATTGTTCAAAATAATCATGATGGAGTCCATCTTTAAGTTTCTTCAGGGAATTATTTTTGTTTTTAACGATGAGCAGTCTTCATTGGAAGAAAAGGTTCAACAAATAGCTAATAGATATATCGATTTCCTTTCAAAAGAGCCGGAAGTTCCACTATTTGTGCTGAGCGAATTGCGAAATGAATCCAGTGATTTTATCCATCAATTACCAATTGACAATTTATTTTTAGACTCAGTTTTTGCAAAACAATACAAAGAAAAAATGGCGGAGACGGGAAGTAACAAATCAAGTCTAATGCACTTTCTTATCAATTTGCTCAGCATGCTTGTGTTTCCATTTATGTCAAAGCCTATCATCAGTAAAATCGGCAATTTGAACAATAAAGAATTTGACAATTTGATGGAAGAACGGAAAAATTTAGTTCCGATTTGGATAGAATCCATTTTAAAAACACACGACATTAGTTAATCAATTGTTTAATATCTTATGAAACATTTTACTCTTTTATTTTTTGTAATCTATGGTATAAGTTTCAGTATCCTGCAAGGGCAATCCGTAAGTATTGACAGTTGTTATATCTGGTCAAAACAAAATTATCCTTCCATAAAGCAGTATGATTTAATAAATCAATTACATGAACTGGATATCGAAAAAGTAAATCAACAAAAACAACTGCAAATTAATTTTGGACTCTCAGCAAGCTATCAGTCGGATGTCACAAAGCTACCAATTGAATTACCGCAATTCAACATTCCTACCCCGGGCAAAGACCAGTATAAATTGTACACAGAAATCTCACAACCCCTTACGGCTCTTTTAATTTCAGATGATATTAAAAGTCTAAAAAATGCCAATGCCGTTGCAGAAGCAAAAAATCTGGATGTTGAAATTTATAAAATTTATGAGAAAATAGAGGATTTATTTTTTGGCACCTTATTGATTGATAAGCAGTTAGAACAATTAGAATTATCGAAATCCAATATTTCGACGGCGATAAAAAGCACAGAAGCAGCCATCGAGAATGGTGTTGCCTTAAAAAGTAATCTGGCCATCTTACAGGTGCAATTAAAGAAACTAGAACAGAAAATAGGCGAAGCACAAATCCAAAAACAGCAATTACTACGCATGCTAAGTATAATGACCGGAAAAGAAATTGAGAAATTTAGCAAATTAGAAATACCTACACCTCTCTATGAAAACAATTCAATTAATAGACCAGAATTGAGTGCCATAGATGCAAGTACCAACGCTATGAATGCCCAAAAGAAAATTATTGACAATCAAAAATTACCTGTGGCAGGATTATTCTTACAAGCAGGAATTGGACGTCCAGCACTCAATTTTTTAAGCGATAGTTTTGACCCATATTACATTTTTGGTCTCAAAGCTCAATGGAGTTTTAACAGCTTAAATTCTACAAAGACAGAGAAAGAAATGATCGATGTATCCAAAAACAAACTAGATATTCAACGTCAATCTTTCTTGAGAAATATTGAACTCAGAAAAATACAAGTAGAATCGGAAATAAAACAATATCAGGAACAACTCATAAGTGACCAAGACATCATTGCCGACTATGAAACCATTCTAGAAACTAGCCTCAATCAATTGAAATATGGAACCATTTCCACAAGTGATTATATTGTCAGACTCAATGATCTAGAAAGTGCAAGATTGGGGAAAGTACTTCATGAAATGCTGCTTCTTTCCAGTCAATATAAACTTAGAAATACTTACGGAAACATTCAAACCAATTAACAAAGATGAAAAAAGCAATATCACTTTCAACTCTTATTCTGGTCATTATAATCTCTTCATGCCGTCCAAAAGAGGAAAAATATGATGCAACCGGGATTTTTGAAGCCGAGGAAACCATCATTTCGTCTCAAAGCATGGGTATTCTACAGGAATTTCGTATGGAAGAAGGCGATCATCTCGAAATTGGTGAAAAAATCGGACTCATCGACACGACTCTTCTTGCTTTGAAAAAGAATCAACTCGTAGCACAATCAAGTGCTATCCTGAGTAAAAGACCAAATGTCGTCGTCCAACTTTCGGCTTTGCAATCGCAATTGTCAAAAGCAGAATATGAAAAGAAAAGAATCGAAAATCTCTTAAAAGGTGATGCCGCGACTCCAAAACAACTGGATGATATCAATGCTCAAATAAACTTGATTAATGATCAAATAAGTGCTCAGAAATCGACTTTAAACATTGCCAATGCCGGTATAACTAAGGAGTCACAAGCTCTTCTGACTCAATTATCAATTCTGAACGAAGAAATTGAAAGATGCCATATTATCAACCCAGTAAAAGGGACTGTATTAACCAAATATGCCATGGCTGAAGAAATGATGGCACCCGGAAAACCATTGTACAAAATAGCAGATTTAGGTGTCTTGGAACTTCGTGCCTACGTGTCAGGAAATCAACTAGCACAGATTACTCTCAATCAAAAAGTCACTGTGCTGACTGACGATGGCAATGGTGGATATAACCAATCATCAGGAGAAATAATTTGGATTAGTAACGAAGCAGAATTTACTCCCAAAACCATTCAGACCAAAGACGAACGAGCAAATCGAGTCTATGCTATCAAGATACAAGTGGACAATCCAAAGGGGCTATTAAAGATAGGCATGTATGGTGAAGTCATGTTTAAATAAGAATGGAAGTCATCGTTAAAAATATTAGTAAATCTTACGACAAGAAGAAAGTATTGGCATTGTCGGACATCTCATTTGAAGTCAATTCAGGTGAACTTTTTGGATTAATTGGACCAGATGGCGCAGGCAAGACCAGCTTATTCAGAATCCTTGCCACTTTATTGCTTCCCGACGAAGGCAGTGCATCTCTCCATGGTTTTGATGTGGTCAAATCATACAAGCAAATTAGAAAATTATTGGGTTATATGCCCGGCAAATTTTCTCTGTATCAAGATTTAACGATTGAGGAAAACCTAGACTTTTTTGCCACCCTTTTCAATACCACTATTAAAGAGAATTACGACTTAATCAAAGACATTTATGTCCAGATCGAACCGTTTAAAAACAGACGAGCTGGCCAATTATCGGGTGGGATGAAACAAAAATTAGCTTTGTGTTGTGCTCTTATTCACCGACCTACCATTCTACTTCTCGATGAGCCAACCACTGGAGTAGATGCGGTATCGAGAAAGGAATTTTGGGAGATGCTAAAAAATCTAAAAAAACAAGGCATCACCATTTTGGTGTCAACTCCCTATATGGACGAGGCGATGCTCTGCGAACGCATTGCGCTGATTCAGAATGGGTCGATTATGAGCATCGATACACCACAAGGCATCATCGATAAATATCCGTATCCACTTTTTGCTGCGAGAGCCGACAATATGGGAAAGCTCCTCAAGGACTTGCGGAGTTCAAGCTTAATTTCTTCGTGCAATACCTTTGGCGATTATCACCATATATGCTTCGTAAACGACACCTATGCGAAGGATATTCCTGATCTAAAACAAGACATGATACAACTGGGTAATCAAAATATCGAAATCAAGCCGATAGAACCGACCATTGAGGATTGTTTCATTCAACTTATGCAAAAGTGATGGAGAAAAAGATTGTCATCAAGGTAGAAAATTTGGTTAAAGCATTCGGTGACTTTATTGCCGTGGACAACATCAGTTTTGAAGTATATCAGGGAGAGATATTTGGATTTTTGGGTGCCAATGGTGCTGGGAAGACGACGGCGATGCGAATGCTTTGTGGGCTTTCGACGCCTACTTCCGGAGATGCCCAAATTGCTGGTTATGACATTTACACAAATACAGAAGACATCAAAAAAAACATTGGCTATATGAGCCAAAAATTTTCACTTTACGAAGATCTAACGGTTAAGGAAAATATTAGGTTTTTTGCCGGAGTCTATGGATTGGATATAAAAACCATCAAACGAAAATCAGAAGAACTTATCAACACATTGGGATTGAATGCCGAAGCCAATAAATTAGTAGGTTCTCTTCCTCTGGGATGGAAACAAAAATTGGCATTTTCTGTCGCAATCATCCACGAGCCAAAAGTCGTATTTTTAGATGAACCAACAGGAGGTGTTGACCCCGTAACGAGACGACAATTTTGGGATATGATCTATGCCGCATCTGACAAAAATATTACTGTCTTCGTGACGACCCATTATATGGACGAAGCAGAATATTGTCACCGTGTTTCGATGATGGTCGATGGAAAAATAGAAGCGCTAGATACTCCTCAAGGCTTAAAAGACACCTACCATGCTCAATCTATGGATCAGGTTTTTTATCAATTGGCAAGAGCAGCCACAAGATCGGCGGACTAATTATGAGACAACTACTTGCCTATATTAAAAAAGAATTTTATCACGTCTTTAGGGATTCGAAAACCCTCATCTTGCTATTTGGGATGCCGATTGTTCAAATATTACTATTTGGATTCGCCCTGACCAATGAGATAAAAAATAGTGAATTAATCATTTGTGATTATTCCAACAATAAAACTTCAGAAAAACTTATTGAAAAGTTCCGTGCCAATAATAATTTTCTCCTCAAAGAAGTAATTTATGATGACCATGATTACAATCAAATATTCAGAGAATCAAAAGTCAAGCTGATCATCACACTTCCTGAAAATTTTGAGGGGGATCTCATTCATCAAGGCAAATCCACCGTGCTATTAACCGCCGATGCCAGTGATCCTAATACTTCCAATACCTTGGTGGTTTATGCGACCAATATTCTCTATGATTTTCAAAAAGAAATGTCAAATAATGTGATACTGATACCTTACACTATAGACACTTCCATCAGAATGATGTATAATCCCGAACTCAAAGGGGCTTATAACTTCGTACCAGGAGTTATGTCACTCGTACTGCTATTGGTCTGTGTTTTGATGACCAGCGTATCCATTGTGAGGGAAAAAGAATTGGGAACAATGGAAATTCTACTCGTCTCCCCTACTAATCCCTTGATTATCATCATCTCCAAAGCAATTCCCTACTTCTTGTTGTCTATCGTGAACTTGACCGTAATTCTTCTTCTCAGCACCTACCTCTTGGATATGCCCATCAATGGCAGTTTATTTTTATTGTATTTGGCGAGCAGCATTCTCATTTTAACAGCCCTAGCCTTAGGATTATTGATATCCAATGTTACGAATTCACAAGAGGCCGCCATGCTTATATCCTTGATGGGAATGCTCATGCCGACCATACTCTTTACAGGGTTTATGTTCCCCATTGAAAACATGCCACTTCCCTTGCAAATCGTGAGCAACATAGTACCCTCTCGCTGGTATTTTATCATCGTCAAAGATGTGGTCATAAAAGGCTTAGGTTTTGCAAGTATATGGAAAGAAATGCTGGTATTGATGGGAATGGCCATCTTCTTGCTCGCATTGAGTCTTAAAAAGTTCAAAACACGATTAGAATGAGGACTTTAATATTTTTATTACAAAAAGAATTTAAGCAGATATTTAGGAACAAGGCCATTCTTCCTATGATTTTCCTTATGCCTATCATTCAGTTATTGATATTGCCTATGGCAGCTGACTATGAAATTAAGAATATCAATATATCGATTGTGGATCATGACCACAGCAGTTATTCTCGAGAACTGACACATAAAATTATCTCCTCAGGGTATTTCGTTCTTAACGATTATGGTCAAGATTACCAGTCTGCCTTTAAAAATTTTGAAAAGGATCAATCCGATATTATCTTAGAAATACCTCATGATTTTGAAAAAAATATCGGAAAATTATCCGCCTCTTCTCTTTTGGTTTCCACCAATGCTATTAATGGTGTCAAAGCTGGAGTAGGAAGTGCTTATCTGATGCAGATTATTTCCAATTACAATCAAAAAATCAGGCAAAAATGGCTTCATTATAACGGTCAGGAAATTAAAGAAGGCATGCATGTAGAATCTAGATTTTGGTACAATAAATATATGAAATATACCTTTTTTATGGTACCCGGTATATTGGGGATATTAGTTACCATGGTCGGCGTCTATATGTGTTCACTCAATATTGTGAAAGAAAAAGAAATAGGCACCATCGAGCAAATTAATGTGACTCCTATTAAAAAGCAATATTTTATTCTCGGTAAGCTAATCCCTTTTTGGCTCATCGGAATATTTGTATTTAGCGTGGGATTATTTGTCGTAGCACGAGGCATTTATGGCATTATTCCTATCGGATCATACTTCCCTCTCTATGCTTTTTTAGCCATTTATTTAGTAGCTGCGCTAGGGATAGGCCTATTGATTTCAACTTATAGTAGTACTCAACAACAGTCCATGTCGCTGACCTTTTTTCTAATGATGATTTTCATTCTTATGAGTGGTCTATTTACACCAATTGAAAGCATGCCTGAATGGGCTCAATTTATCACAAAACTCAATCCTGTCACCTATTTTATCGACGTGATGAGAAGGGTTATTTTAAAGGGCAGCACTATTCACGAATTGCAATTTGATTTTATTGTGGTGAGTATTATGGCAGCCTTTTTCAATATTTGGGCAGTCCTTAACTACAAAAAAACAAACTAGTATCGCCACTTCATTTTTTGGCCTTTAAAACCTCAATTTTTATCAAATACGAGCAATGAGACTAAAAAGTATCTTTGCGTCGATAAAATAATTTTCAATAACAAACTAAACATGGGGAACATCAAAAATTGGAACCATTAAGCATATTTGATATTTACAAAATTGGGGTTGGTCCTTCAAGTTCTCATACACTAGGGCCATGGCGTGCAGCTTTGAAATTCAGAGAAAAACTCATAGGCATAGAATATGACAGAATCGCCATTCACCTCTACGGCTCTTTATCTAAAACCGGCAGAGGTCATGCCACCGATCAAGCCGTCATACTGGGTCTTTTGGGCTTTGACCCAACGACTATTGACACACACCAACTTAGCATCATCCTCGAAGAAGTAAAAATCAATAACCTCCTAATTATCGATGGAAAACCTATAAATTTCAACCCCAAATCGGATATAATCTTCGAATCTTATGAACACAAACGGCATCCCAACACATTGAAATTCCTCGCTTTTGGTAGTAATGATTTAGTATTGGAAGAACTGTTTGCTTCGGTCGGAGGTGGTTTCATCGAAAGTGAATTTATACATGAAGAAACCTCAACGATCCATTGTTTTCCGCATCCAATTTTTTCAGGAGAAGTCCTCATCGAACATACTGACATCATGGGTACCGCCATTTCGGACGTCGTATTCGAGAATGAAAAATCCTTCATGCCAGATATTGAAATTCGATTAAATATTACCCGTATTTTTGACACCATGCTACAGTGTGTTTACGAAGGTTGCACGACAGAAGGCACTCTTCCCGGGGGATTAAATGTCAATCGAAGAGCAAAAACCCTCAGTGAAAAATTAATCGGCAATGGCGAATTCTTTGGTCGCTCAGAGTGGCTGAAAGCTATAAGTGATGCCACTAAAGATTTTCATGCGGTAAATAAATGGGTGAGTTGCTTTGCCCTCGCCGTCAACGAACAAAATGCGGCCATGAGCCGAGTGGTCACGTCACCTACCAATGGAGCTGCAGGAGTCATTCCTGCCGTACTGTTGTACTATATGCTTTTCTGTGATTTTAAAGGCGAGGAGGACATTTATAAATTCTTTCTTACGAGTGGACAGATTGGATGCTTGTTCAAGCAAGGAGCGACCATATCGGCTGCTGTGGGTGGCTGCCAAGCGGAGATTGGAGTATCTTCATCGATGGCGGCGGCGGGTCTTACCGAGGTTATGGGAGGCACACCGGAACAGTGCCTCATGGCCGCAGAGATAGCCATGGAGCATCATCTCGGTCTCACCTGCGACCCCATAGGTGGACTCGTACAAGTCCCTTGCATCGAACGCAATGCGATGGGAGCCATCAAAGCCATCACAGCATCGAATCTCGCTCTCATGGGGGATGCAAAAAAAGCCATCGTCAAGTTTGACACGGTCATCAAGACCATGTGGGATACGGCTCAAGACATGAATCTCAAATACAAAGAAACCTCAGAAGGAGGCCTAGCCATCAACATTCCGGTGATTAATCCGAATTGTTGATTTAAAAAATTAAAGGAAAAATATTTGATTTTTTTAAGAGTACCCGGGGCGGGAATCGAACCCGCACTCCAGCAATAGGAACAGGATTTTAAGTTTTGTCACTTTTTAATATAAAAACAGACAATTAATTCATAATTA
>Ga0116164_10002808_pt1 | contig 12240 bp, 7 predicted proteins | sample AD_UKC109_MetaG_FD_89888 | JGI IMG/M metagenome (GOLD analysis project Ga0116164, IMG submission 89888) | Active sludge microbial communities of municipal wastewater-treating anaerobic digesters from Hong Kong - AD_UKC109_MetaG | ecosystem: Engineered > Bioreactor > Anaerobic > Digestate... | reverse complement strand
TTACCTGCACCCCCTTCAGGGGTTTGCTTGAATTTGCTCCAGCTGATACCAGGGCTGACGCCCTTCGCTACTAACCTGCGCCCTGCGGGCTTGAAGAGCCGGCGCATAGATCCATTTCAACATTGGCTGCGCCCTTCGCTACTAACCTGCGCCCTGCGGGCTTGAAGAGCCGGCGCATAGATCCGTTTCAACGTTGGCTGACGAGACTGTCGATTTTCTCGTTTTGGTGTAGAGCTTGGGGAAAAATGCCCGACGCTTACGGGTCGGGCTACCCTCTATCGCCCCTGATGGGGCTGTTTGTCGCCTATCGGCGCATTTATCGACAGTCTCTGACGCCCTTCGCTACTGACCTGCGCCCTGCGGGCTTGAAGATCCTGCACGGAAAATCATTTCAACGTTGTTCGATTTCGCCGGGTTTTCTTCTCGGGACACCCTAAATCGAAATCGCCATCTGGTAATCTCAAGCACCTACGAAATAAAAAACAAGGTGTATGGAAGTCGGAATTTTTCCCGCTAAAACATGAACCAGATCGGATCGATCAGATTGTCCAGCAGTGGGCTGAGTTTCTTTTCGATCGCCTGCCGTTCCTCGCGGTGATACCAGTAGCCCGTCGACGCCTGCCACAGATAGCGATAGTCGTACGAGGTTAGACTCCGTCGCCAGCCGCTGGATAAAAACAGCGGATAACGGTAGTTCGCCTCGCGCCGGCGCATCACGCCCAGGTACTCCTCGGTGATTTCCTTCGCCAGCGCGAAGTGCTCCTGCGCGGCCTCTTCGCCGTCCGGATCGTCGCCGGTTTCCTGCAGCCGCCGCGCGCACACGCCCGCGTACAACTCGTACACATGCGCCGCGCGTACCGCGTTGACGTGGAAGGAATCGACCAGTTCCTCGTACCAGGGCAGGGCGTTGTCGGGCACTTGCTCCCGCACCGCCTCGACCCGCGCGTAAAAATCGGCGTACACGTCGGCCATCAGTTCCAGCGCCGCGAGGGTCGACTCCTCGAACTCGCGCACGATCCACCCGGGCTGATCATACAGCTTGGCGAAGGTCATCGGTTCGGGGTGCGTGGTCGCGCCGACCAGGTAGCCGATTTCGTCCCACGTATCGGCGCTGGCCAGATACGAGGCGAGCTCGAAGCCGATGAGCATATCTTCCTGATGCAGCGTCAGTTCGCGCACCATCGCCATGATCGTCGGGGACGCGTCGCCAAAGATGTTCGCGTAGTCGCCGATGATGTCCTGCCAGTCGAGCGTCGAATCCCACGTCGCGCGCGCCACGACCCAGTCGTTGAGCCAGTAATTCCACTCGTGACCGGAGGTGAAGGTCACGTGGCCGTCCAACCCCTTGTCGGCCAGCAGCTCGATGTCCTTCCAGCGGTTGAACAGGTAGACCGGCAAGAACAACGGCACGTCAATGTCGAACGAACACCAGTAGGCCGTTTCCGGGTAGTAGTACATTTTGCGCGTGCCCAGGATCGAGAGCATCCACTCGTAGAGTTCGCTGAAATCCTCGTTGCCGTATGCCGGCGCCGGGCCCTGCAGATCGTAGTACATCACCGTGTGCGGGTAGACGCCCAAGCCCGCGTCGGCTTCCTGCGCCAGGTAATTGAAGTTGATGTTGTTGTAATGCTCGGCGACCTGGCCGCTGGAACAATGGATTTTCACCGACGCTTCCGTGTTCGGATATTTTTCGCGCAGATATTCGACCGTATTGTTCATCCAGGCGACCTGAATGGTGTCTTTGACCTCGGTGAATTCGCTGCTGCCCATTTCGAGATTGAGGTGATCCCAGGGCGCCTGCATCAGTTGGTCGATGTTGGCCTGCATTTCCTCTTTGTATTCGCCGCGCAGGTTGGGGACGATCTTCCAGGCCTTCTGTTGCTGGAAAACCCAGGACACGACCAGCCCCGCGTCGACCTTGCGTTCGTGGGCATAAGCGACGATCGCGTTGAAGTGGGCGAGGGTGGCGTCGTAGTCGACCGTGCGCAGCAGCTCGAATTGGAAGTAGTTCTGCTTGTTGCGCACCAGCCAGTCGATCAGATGCTTCGCGTATTCCAGATACTCCTCGTTGTCGCGCATGAGAAATTCGGTGGCTTCCAGCGGGTGCATCGTGTGGATGTGAAAGCCGCGCCGCCCCCAATCGGGCGTCTCGACGACGTTCAGATCGGTCGGCACGTCCGCCGCGGTCAACGTGGGGATGTAAATCTGCTCCGGATGATAAAAGCCGAAGCCCATCGTTTCCAGCAGATGATACAGGCCGTACTGCCGGCCGCGCTCGTCCGCGCCCTCGATCACGATCGCCGCCGCGCCCTTATACTCGCGCGTTTGCAGGCGGAAGGACTCGGCGGGCAGGGACGTGTCTTCCAGAATGACGATCGGCATACCGGCCGGTTGCTGCGGCAAGGTCGTGACCGACGATATCTGCTGCCCGAACGCCTCGCTGAGCAGCGCTTGCGCGTCGGCGACCGCCAGCCGCAATGAATTATCCGCGTCGGCGGGCAGCACCAAAATCACGGACGTTGTCGACGGGCCGGTCGTGTCGTCGTCATCGTCATCGTCGGCAGGCGCGGTATGGTCATCGTTGTCGTCATCGTCGTCGTCGGCCTGACAACCGACGGACAGCAGCAAAGCGGCGCACAGCAACAACAACAGCCAAAAGCGGGACGATCCGACTTTCATGAAACCTCCCTGCCGCGCCGATTAAAACCTTGAAACGCGCGCGGCGAATTTTCTCCGGTAAAAATCTTCTTAACTTAATTGATCGATTCTGCATAGAAGGCAAAGCGGATTTCCGGTATAAATCGAACGATGATTCATCTGCCGCAAGCGTTGTTCGCCGTCATCTTCGTCCTGCTGTGTTGGGGGCTCGGCGGCGTGCTCTTTCGCCGTTGGCTCGACGATTTCCCGACGCCGACCCTGCGCCACGTTACCGCCTTCGCCCTGGGCTGCGCCCTGTATTCCTACCTGATGCTTTTTTTGGGCTGGCTGGGCCTGCTCGACAAACTCTGGATGGGCGCGCTGTTGCTGCTCGGCGCGGCGGCGATGCTCGCGCACGGCTATCGGGAAATCGCGCGGCGGCGACTGTGGCCGACGATCACCGCCGGCGACGGTTTGTACCTGACGTTGCTCGGTCTGTTTTATCTGCCCGCGATCGTCACGGCGCTGGCGCCGCCGGTGATGCGCGAGGCGCTGACGATGCACCTGGCGTTGCCCAAGTTGTATTTGCAGGCGCAACGCATCGCTTATTTCGGCGGCTATTTCTATGCGGCGTTTCCCAAGGGGCAGGAGGTGCTGACCGTTCTGATGCTCGACCGCGCCGGGGACCGCGCCGCGCAGATGCTGCCGGTCGTGCAACAGCTTGCCGCGGCGATCGGCCTGTATTCGCTGCTTGCCTGGCGTTTCGATCGTTTCACCGCGTTCGTCGGCGGACTGGGTTTCGCCACGCTGCCCGCGGCGATCGTGTTCGCCGGCGGCGGCTACGTCGAACCGGCGATGAACCTGGCGCTGGTGGGCGCGTTGATCGCCCTGGCCGTCATCGAGCCCGACGACGAACGCACCCCCGCACTGCTGGTCGGCCTGCTGGGCGGCTGGCTGTTGGCATTAAAGTATTCCGGCGGGATTCTGCTAATGCTGTTGCTGTTCCTGCTGATCCTCCGCGTGCGCCGGATCAACCTGCGCGAATCGATTTCGGCGGTCATCCTCTGTTGCCTGATGACCGCGCCGGCCGTTTTCTGGCTGATCAGCAATTGGCTGGTGCTGGGCAATCCCGTCTTCCCTTACGCCTATCAATGGTTCGGCGGCGTGGAGTGGAACGGCGAGATGGCCGTGCTGTTCGGGCGCTATCTCGACAGCTTCGGCGGCGGACGCTCGTGGTTGGACATGCTCCTGCTGCCGTTGCGCCTGGCTTTCTCCGGCCGTTTCGACAGCCTGAATTTCGACGGCGTGCTTGGACCGTTCGTTTTGCTGTTTTTGGTCGCGGCGGCGGCGAGTCCGGTCTGGTGGCGGCAACGACACAAGCTGCGCCTGTTGCCCGGCCTGGGTTATGCGACTGTGTTGGCCTTGGCCTTCTTTGCGCTGCACACACATCAGATGCGTTTTTACCTGGCGCCGCATCTGCTGGTGATTGTCGTGGCCGCCGTGACGATCCACCGCCTGGCGGTCGCCGACCACCTGCGCTCGATCGCCCGCCCGGCGATGATCGCGCTGTTGATTCTCGGACTGGCCTACAACGCCTATGCTCTGGGAAAGGAAACGCTCCGCCTGGGGGCCTACCGACCGCTGTTCGGGCTGCAAACGGAAGATGAATTTCTCGCCGAGCACGTGCCCGGCTACAACGCCATCCGGTTCATCAACGAGCAAACGCACCCCGAGGTGAATGTCCTGTGCGTGAAAACGGGCAACTTCGGCTACTATTTCGACCGGCCGTTTTTTGCGGAAAGCTTCATGGACGAGCGGGTGTTTCTCAATTACCTGGACACCAGCGATTCGGCCGATTACCTCGCGCGCAGCCTGTTGCTCGACGGCTTCACGCACCTGCTGGTCAACCAACATTTTGTCGAACACGAATTAAGCGACACGCAGGCCGAGTTGTGGCAAAGCTTTCTCGACCAGCGCGGCCGCATTGTTTTTAACGAAGAGGGGTTCGCCGTGGTCGAGGTGCTCACGGCGAACCGTTCGGGGCAAGAAAGCACTGTGGAATACAGTGCCGGGTAGATTCAGTTAGCAGGCGCAGCCGCCCGAATCACCGTCTTCCGCATCGTCGTCGTCATCGTCATCGTCGCCATCGTCGTCACCGTTGGGCAACATCGAATCGTCTTCGTCATCGTCCGGCGGAAGTTCCGGATCGGTGATGTCGTCGTCGGTCACGTCGTCATCATGCGCGGTGTCATCGTCGGTCACGTCGTCGTCGGCCGCCGGGGTGGTGTCGTCATCATCGCCGCCGGTGTCATCGTCGCCGGCCGGGGTGGTGTCGTCATCATCGCCACCGGTGTCATCGTCGCCGGCCGGGGTGGTGTCGTCATCGTCGCCACCGGTATCGTCATCGGCCAGGTCGTCGTCGGCCAGGTCATCATCGGCCAGGTCGTCGTCGGCCACGTCATCGTCGGCCACGTCATCGTCGGCCACGTCGTCGTCGGCCACGTCGTCGTCGGCCACGTCGTCATCGGCCACGTCGTCGTCGGCCGTGTCATCGTCGGTTGTATCGTCGTCATCGCCGCCGCAGTGGCCGGTTCCTTTGATCAGCATGCTCTTGGGCAGTTCCGAAACGCCGCTGGACGTCTCGATCCACAGATCGTATTCGCCGGGGCTGACGCAAACGAAGTCGAAATTGCAGTTGACGTGATTCGGCGCGATGATCTGCACATCTTCCGCCACAATGAACCGGTTGTTCTGCGTCAGGCGCAAGTCATAGATGTTGTTCAGATTCACACCGAAAATGTCCACGTTCAGAACCACGTTGTTGCGCGTGATGTCCGGCGTGATCTCCAGCAATTCCGGACCGTCCGGGCTCTGCGCCAGGGCGAAGGTCTTGTTCCAGATTGTGTGTGGGCTTAAAGCCAGGCTGAAATACACGCAAGAAATCAAGACGAAGTAGGCAAATAAACGCCAAGTCGCTGAATGGATCTCCCGTAATCCCTTCATATCGTCCACCCCTCTTTTTCCGCAAACGGATATTTCGGAACCATGCAGTGTAGAGCAAAGAAAATGCCGAAAAAGAACAAATATACTAATTATTTATTAACTCATTGATAATAAAGGGGAAATTGAACTTTTCGCCCAGTATGCCAAAGGAATGAATCATATGGAAATATTAGAGGTTAGGAAAAATTTTCACATAGCGTTACATTGCGTAATTAATTTATAGAGTTAGCCTAAAAAATATACAGTTCCCTTGAACGATTATTCAAGAACATTCGCCAGACTCGATCGTCCTCAGCAACCGCATCCATCGTCGTCATTATCATCGTCATCATCAGTAGTTACGTCGTCATCAGCCGCATCGTCATCAACAGCGTCGTCATCGATTGCGTCATCATCCGCCGCGTCGTCGTCGACCGCGTCATCATCGGCCACATCGTCGTCAGCGGTGTCGTCGTCGACGGTATCGTCGTCCGTCGTGTCGTCATCATCCGGGAAATCGTCGTCGCCGTAAGGTCCGTCGCCGGGCAGGATGCCGTAGTAGACGCTGACGTAATACGCCACCAGATAATCGAAGCCGCACCCGACGAACAACGGCTCGGCGGCGTGATAGCACGAGGCTTCGAACACCCCGTGGCTCTGCCAGTACATGTCGGTCCAGTGCCGATCGTTCAGCTCGCGCGGATCCTTCGTTTGCGGCTTGATGTCGATCAATTCGCGCAGCCACGGCACCTCGTTGAGCAGGTCATTCATGAACACCGAAAACGGATCGAGTTCCATGTCCGAGCAGGTGATTTCCGGTTTCGCGTTGGGCACGTCCCAATAAAGTCCCAGCGTACGCGAGGTGTCTTCCTCGATGTCGGCCAGTTCGTCCTCGTCGCACACGCCCAGACGCAGACAGCCGGTGACGTGCACCGCATCGAACCACGGATTGTTCGTGTTTTTCACCCACGGACGATTCTGCTTCATCCAGACGTTCCATAGGTCTTCCAGTTCGGCGCGATCGGGCCACAGCCGGAAGATGGCCTGGAAGGCCAGGTGGCGCAGGTTGTTGCCGTAATATTCGCTGTACTTGTTGATGAACGAGTTCGCGTCGATCGCCAAAAACGGCTTGTTGATCTGGTATTGCGTTTCCAGCAACTCCCAGTAATACGGTTCGTCGAGCACGTGGGCGATGTTCGCCAGCCAGGCGATGCGCATCAGCGGCCCGACCCAGTGCGCGTTGTTGCCGGTCCATTGCCCGTTGTGGTCGGTGATGTGCCACTGGTTGGTTTCCAGCATCTCGGCGACGTCGGCCAGATCGTCGCGGATCCACTGCTTCAGCGTTTCGTTTTGCAGCGCGTCGTAGGCCCAGGCCATGCCCCAGATATAACCGCTGTATTGGTCGCGGCTGGTCTGGCAAACCCAGAAATAGCCTTCCCACTCACCGACGCCTTTCACCTTCCATGAATGCTCGTCCGGAAACGAGGCGTTCCACGGCCATTCGTCGTGACCGGCCCAACGCGGCATGTAGCCGAGGGTGTCGGTCATGTCCATCGCGTTATGCATGTAAGTGACGATCGTTTCGATCTCGTCGTGCGCCTGTTGCTCGCCGGTGATCAGATAGCGGATCGCCTGGCTGCCCAGGTACATGCCCGTCCAGATCAGACTGTCGCCCTGGTAATGGACGGCGGCCAATTCGTCGTAGTTGGTGTCGGTGAAGGCCACCGCGGTGGTCAGGCCGCCCAGGTCGCCGTGGTGCCATTCCGGCAGCCATTGGTTGTAATCGTCCGCGCGTTGATGCAGCGTGGGATCGAAGTCCGCGCCGGCGAGCGCGGGCAGCGCCAGGCAGAAAAACAGGGCGAACGCGAGATGCAAGCGACGGTTCATCATGGCCTCCAGCAATTTTGCCGCCCCGATTGTAGGGGATTGCGCGGCAAAACTCTAGCGCGGTTCATCGTCGCGTATTTTCGCGTTATTTCCGGGAAAAAAACGCCGTTGCCCTGGATTTTTTGCCAAAAGGAATTAATCTTCAAAGTGAAGCCGAATCCCGGTGAAAACGAGAAAAAGAGAGAATTCGGCCTGCGTTGCGTAATGGGCCGTTATTTGTACGACAAAAAATAAACTGCAACCGAATCGTGAAGTCAGCCATGTCCGGGCGTTGAGACGATCCGTATCGTTCGGCAAGAAAAGTATCCGGTCAGCCGGTGGGAGGACATTCGATGGATTATCCGCAGATGAACACGGCGCCGTCCGGCTTCGATCCGCAGCGGGATCTGCCGGCCGGATTCATGGACTTTTTCCTGCCGTTGCATCGTCAATTCACGCCGCAACAGAAAAACCTGTTCACCAAGCGCCGCGAGGTATTGCGACGCACGCTCGACGGCGAGGCGCTCGATTATTTGCCGCCGTCCGCGGCGATCAAGGGCGACTGGAAAATCGCCTTGCCGGATTGGGTGAGCGATCAGCGCAACCAGATGACCGGCCCGGCCGACGACGCCGAGTTGGTCGTCAAGATGCTCAACTCCGGCGCGCCCGGCGTGATGCTCGACCTGGAGGATTCCATGGCCAATCACTGGCCGAATCTGCTGCTGGGCATCGACAATATCCTGGCCGCCCTTTACGGCGAACTGACCTATGTCGACGCCAAAACCGGCGCGACCGTGCCGATTCAGTCGAGCAAAACGGTGATCTTCAACCGCGCGCGCGGCCTGCATCTGGGCCAGGCGGGCGTCGTGCCCGGCGAGGTGACCTCGGCGTCGCTGTTCGACGTGGCGATGATCGCCTATCAAGTCGATATCGCGAAGCTCAAACACCCGCTGTCCTTTTACATTCCGAAAACCGAGGCCGCCGAAGAGGGGCAATGGTGGAACGACGTGTTCAAGGCAATCCAAAAAGCGCGTGGCTGGGCCCCCGATACCATCAAGGCGATGGCCCTGGTCGAGAGCTTTCCGATGGCCTACCAGTTCGAAGAGTTCATGTACCATCTGCGCGATCACATCGTCGGGCTCAACCTCGGCCGGTGGGATTACATGGCCAGCCTGATCAACTTCAACCTGCACGATCCGCAATGGGTGCTGCCCGATCGCAACACGATTCCGCACAACGTGCCGTTCTTCCAGCACATCCGCGAGTTGATTCCGGAGATCTGCCACAAGCGCGGCATCCTGGCGATCGGCGGCATGACCGCGCTGTACCCCAGCCGCGTCGACGCCGACCTCAACGATCGCGCGCTCAAGGTGCTGGCCGAAGACAAAAAGAACGAAGCGAACTCCGGCATGGACGGCGCGTGGACCGGCCACCCGGACCAGAATGAAATCGCGCTCGCGCAGTTTCCGTTCCCCAATCAACTGGGCCTCGTGCGCGGCCTGGAACGCTATCCCAACCTGCGCGTGGCGCCGTTGGGCGTCGGGCAAAAAACGCTCGCCGGCACGCGCGCGGCGGTGCGCACGACGATCCATTACCGCTTCGGTTACCTGAGCGGCAAGGGCGCGAGCCTGATCAACGGCTATATGGAGGACCTGGCCACCGACCGTATCTACCGGTTGATGATCCATCAGCGCATCAAGCATCGCGACGAGGTGGAAATTCTCGGCGACGACGGCCGGCCGGTGTTGCACACGCCGGAAACCGTCAGCGCCGTTTACGACGAGGAACTGGCGACGATCCTCGCCGAACTGCCGCCCGACACGCCCGCCGAGATCGTCGAGCGTTACCGCCGGGCGCGGCAATTGACCGAAAAAATGATGAAAGAAGGCCGGCACGATCCGGTCTGATGACTTGAAAATCTCGACAATCGTTTTGGGAGGAGAAAAGGATTATGGCGAAACAAGAGAAAATGGAATTGGTCGAAACCCCATTATTGCCGCCGGGATTTAAAGTTCCCGCCTCGCGCTTCGTGCATCCGAGCACGCGTATGCGGCAGTTGCTCAAGACCGAGCCGTACCTGTTCGGCCCCGGCGTGTACGATCCCTTCGGCGCACAGTTGGTCATGTATTACGGCTTCAAGGCCGTGTACTTCAGCGGTTATTCCTTCGCCATCGGCCACGTGGGCACGACGGACATGGACATGTACACCAGCGTGGAAATCGCCGATGCCGCGCGGCGCGTGGTCAGCGGCCTGCGCAAGTTCCAGTTGACCATGGCCGTGGGCGAGCCGGAGAAAAACATCCCGCCCAAGCACCTGGACATCCCGCCGATCGTCGTGGATATGGACGGCGGTTACGGCAACGCCTTTAACGTGCAACGCACCACCGAACTGTACGTCAACGCCGGCGTGGCCGCCGCGCACATCGAAGATCAGGTGCTGCCCAAGCGTTGCGGACACATCGGCGGCAAGGCGCTGATCTCCCCGGGCGAGATGGTCGGAAAGCTCAAGATGATGCGCGCGGTCGCCGACGATCTGGGCAACAAGGATTTCGTCATCATCGCCCGCACCGACGGTCTGAGCGCCGTCGACGCACCCGAGTCGGCGCGCGGTATGGACCTGGCGGTCAATCGCGCCCTGACGTACCTGGATTCCGGCGTGCCCGATCTGATCTGGTGCGAGTTCCCCACCTCCGATCGCGGACCGCTGGAGACCTTCACCAGCGAGGTGCACAAGCGCTATCCCGACGCCAAGTTCGCCTTCAACTATTCGTCGTCCTTCAAGTGGTACAACGATGAAAAGCCCATCACCTTTGACGAACTGGGCGAAATGGGCATCAAGTTCCTGTTCATCACCCTCGGCGGCCAACATGCGATGGGCCACGGCATGAGCGTGTTGCTGTCGGAGATGGCCGCGCAGAAACAGCAGGGCTACATCAACCTGCAAAAGAAGGAATGGGAAGAGGGCAAGGATTTTCCGACCAAGAGCCACCATTTCTTCAGCGGCGTGCCCTATCATCATCTGGCCGGCAAGATGTTCGACAGCGCCCGCCTGGGCCTGGAGTTTGTCGAGGATCTGCCGGAAGACAAAGTCGTCTGAGGTTGCCGACCAAGCGGACTCACCGCGACCCAGGGATGGGTCGCCATTTTCGGCGAGCCGAAAATGAAGGGAGACGCCGCGCTTTTCGTCGACCGTCAGCCGAAAAAGTCACGGATGACTGTAACGGCAGTTTTACATATAAAGGATTAAAAAAATCCGGCCCCGCAAGCGAGGCCGGATCGTTTATCGATCGTTTATCAGGATGATTTACAGTTCACAATCCAGGTCGATGCCCCAGCCGTTGTTGATCATATCGGCGGCGGTTTTCGCCCATTCCAGCCAGGTGCTGTTGACGATCGACCATTCGATCTGGGCAAACGCTTCGCCCACGGTGTCCGCGTCGATGTAGTAAAGGAACAGCGGAGTGTCTTCGCCCAAGCCGGCCGGGAAGCCGATCTGGCCGATCACGTCGTAGGCGGCCAGGTTGAGCAACAGGGCGGCGAACTGCTGTTCGGCCTTGTCCTGCATGTCGTTACGGCCATGGTGGCAGCCGCCGCACTTGCCGTGGCCGTGGTGACCGCGACCGCCGTGGCAACCGCGACCATGATGATAACCGTTGCCGTCCATCAGCAGCGCATCTTCGATGTCCTGGTAGTCATCGAACACGTCGGTCAGTTCCAACGCGGCCGCGACGATCAGGTTCAATTCTTCCTGGCTGTATTTGGCCGAATGCTGCTGTTTGAACTGCTGTTTCCAGAAGCCGATGGTCTTGGGGCAGGCGAATTCCGGCTGCGGCGTCGTGGTCGGATCTTTCAGACCGAAGTCTACTTCGAAGTAGTCGTAGTCGGGCAGGTCGACCACCGAGAGCTCTTCCGGCGTGCTCGACACCAGACCGGCGGGGACGTAATCGAAGTCCAGGAACGCGACGAAGCAGAAACTGCTGATCGCCGGAATGTAATAGTAGCCCGGGTTGCCGTATTCGTCGTCGGCCGTGTAATCGTAATCGTAAATTTCGTCGTTGCCGTCGATCACGCCATTGCACTCGTAGTCGCGATAGAAAATGACCCGCACGCCGTTGATGCCGTTTTCGGCGCCGTCGTCCTGCAGACCGTTGCCGTTTTCGTCAAACCAAACATAGTCGCCAACAATAATGGGTACGCCCGCAAAGGCGGTGCCGGCAAAAATAAAGGAAATGAGTAAGGCCAGGCTGAACATACGGTACATCTTCATCGAAACCTCCTGATAATTAAAACCTTGTTTAGTATCTTCTGCGCTTTCGCGCTTATTATCTCTTCTTGTCAACTTCGGCTTTAGCGGCTTCTATATCTTCTGTATCTTCTATATACACTAGTTCATTTTCGGATTGCAAGGAAAATTTTCGCAATAATTAAAAAACACGGAAAATTTCCTCACAGGGATAATATCGGTCAAATATATCATTTTATCAATAGCTTAGATGTGTAATTGTATCATTTTTTTTCTAATGAAGCGACAACGAGCCCCCAAAAAAAATCACATTTTTGGCAAAATTGTCGCTTCTGTCGATCCGTGTCTTACCGCCATATGGGTGTTTTTAATGTTGTGAAGCATAAAAAAGCCCGGGGCTGGTGGAGACTGTCGATAAATGCGCATTTGAGAGTCGAACTGAAGGACTTCCAGGACTTTCATCGATTTTTCGGGTTCAAGGATTTTCTAGCCAGAGAAAACAAATCCAGAAG